>ERZ795061.1611-NODE-1611-length-21726-cov-15.388768_pt1 | contig 21726 bp, 18 predicted proteins | sample MGYA00375145_ERZ795061 | MGnify/ENA primary metagenome ERZ795061 (study PRJEB30190, sample SAMN05720144) | anaerobic digester metagenome | isolation source: active sludge of municipal wastewater-treating anaerobic digesters | place: USA | collected 2014-12-22 ... | reverse complement strand
TGGCCGGCGAGATGCCGGGCGTGAAGCTGTTCTTCATGCAGAGCAGCGGCGGCCTGACCGATGCGCATGCCTTCCAGGGCAAGGACGCGATCCTTTCCGGCCCGGCCGGCGGCATCGTCGGCATGGTGCGCACCGCGCAGCTGGCGAAGAACGATCTCGGCGGCGACAAGGTCATCGGCTTCGACATGGGCGGCACCTCCACCGACGTGAGCCATTTCGCCGGCGAGTTCGAGCGCGCCTTCGAGACGCAGGTGGCCGGTGTGCGCATGCGCGCGCCGATGATGAGCATCCACACCGTGGCCGCGGGCGGAGGCTCCATCCTCAGCTTCGACGGCGCACGCTTTCGCGCCGGCCCCGAGAGCGCCGGCGCCAACCCCGGCCCGGCCTGTTACCGCCGCGGCGGGCCGCTGGCGGTGACCGACGCGAACGTGATGGTCGGCAAGATCCAGCCGGCGTACTTCCCGAAGGTGTTCGGCCCGGCGGCCGACGAAGCGCTGGACCGCGACGTGGTGGTCGCGAAGTTCAGCGCCCTGGCAGCGCAGATCGAGCAGGCCACCGGCACGAAGCGCTCGCCCGAGCAGGTCGCCGAAGGCTTCATCGACATCGCCGTGGGCGCGATGGCCAACGCGATCAAGAAGATCTCGGTGGCGCGTGGCTACGACGTCACGCGCTACACGCTGCAGTGTTTCGGCGGCGCCGGCGGCCAGCACGCCTGCCGCGTGGCCGATGCGCTGGGCATGGACCGCGTCTTCGCGCATCCGCTGGCCGGCGTGCTGTCGGCCTACGGCATGGGCCTGGCCGACCAGAGCGTGATGCGCGAAGCCGCGGTGGAACTGCGCCTGGCCGATGCGCTGCCGGCGGTGACGCAGCGGCTCGACTCGCTCGCGGCGGAGGCCGAAGGCGAACTGCGCCGGCAGGGCGTGAGCGGCGGCGCGATCCAGACCCACCGCCGCGTGCATGTGCGCTACGAAGGCACCGATTCGGCGCTGGTCGTGCCTTTCGGGGCGCCGGCCGAGATCCAGTCGGCCTTCGAGGCGGCCTACCGGCAGCGCTTCGCGTTCCTGATGAAGGAACGTGCGCTGGTGGTGGAAGCGGTCTCGGTGGAAGCCGTGGGCGCCGGCGACGCGCCGGCCGAACGCCCGCAGGCCACGCTCGCGCCGGCGGTGATGCCGGCGGAGGAAACGGTCAAGCTGTTCAGCGGCGGCCGCTGGTGGGACGCTGCGCTGGTCGTGCGCGAGGTCGCCAAGCCGGGCCTCTTCATCGACGGCCCGGCGATCATCGCGGAGAAGAACGCCACCACGGTGGTCGAACCCGGCTGGCGCGCCCGCGTCACCGCGCTCGACCACCTGGTGCTCGAACGTGTGTTGCCGCGCGAGCAGCGCCGCGCCATCGGCACCACGGTCGACCCGGTGATGCTCGAGGTGTTCAACAACCTGTTCATGAACATCGCCGAGCAGATGGGCCTGCAACTGCAGAACACCGCCTACTCGGTGAACATCAAGGAGCGGCTGGACTTCTCCTGCGCGCTGTTCGACGCGCAGGGCCAGCTGATCGCCAACGCGCCGCACATGCCGGTGCACCTGGGCTCGATGAGCGAGTCGATCAAGACGGTGATCGCCGGCAACGCCGGGCGCATGCAGCCCGGCGACGTCTATGCGCTCAACGACCCGTACCACGGCGGCACGCACCTGCCCGACGTGACGGTGGTGACGCCGGTGTTCGACGAGGCCGGCCGCGAGATCCTCTTCTACGTGGGCAGCCGCGGCCACCATGCCGACATCGGCGGCACCACGCCGGGCTCGATGCCGCCGTTCTCCACGCGCATCGAGGAAGAGGGCGTGCAGATCGACAACGTCAAGCTGGTCGAGGCCGGGCGCCTGCGCGAGGCCGAGATGCTCGAACTGCTGTCCAGCGGCGCCTACCCGTCGCGCAACCCGCCGCAGAACCTGGCGGACCTGAAGGCGCAGATCGCCGCCAACGAGAAGGGCGTGCAGGAGCTGCGCAAGATGGTCGCGCAGTTCGGCCTCGACGTCGTGCAGGCCTACATGCGCCACGTGCAGGACAACGCCGAGGAATCGGTGCGGCGTGTGATCACGAAACTCAAGGACGGTGCCTTCACGCTGCCGCTGGACAACGGCGCGCGCATCAGCGTGGCGATCCGAGTGAACGTCGCGCAGCGCAGCGCCGAGATCGACTTCACTGGAACGTCGGCGCAACTCACGAACAACTTCAACGCACCGACGGCGGTGTGCATGGCCGCGGTGCTCTACGTCTTCCGCACCCTGGTGGGCGACGACATCCCGCTGAACGCCGGCTGCCTGAAGCCGCTGAAGGTGATCATCCCCGAAGGCTCGATGCTCAACCCGCGCCCGCCGGCCAGCGTGGTGGCGGGCAACGTCGAGACCTCGACCTGCATCACCAACGCGCTGTACGGCGCGCTCGGCGCGATGGCCGCTGGCCAGTGCACGATGAACAACTTCACCTTCGGCAACGCGCGCCACCAGTACTACGAAACAATCTCCGGCGGCAGCGGCGCCGGCCCCGGTTTCGACGGCACCAGCGTCGTGCAGACGCACATGACCAACTCGCGCCTGACCGACCCCGAGGTGCTGGAGTTCCGCTTCCCGGTGCGGCTGGAGAGCTACGCGATCCGCGCCGGTTCGGGCGGTGCCGGGCAGTGGAAGGGCGGCAACGGCGGCACGCGGCGCGTGCGCTTCCTCGAGGCGATGACGGCGTCGATCCTGTCCAACGGCCGCCACCACGGCGCCTTCGGCATGGCCGGCGGGCAGCCGGGTCAGCCCGGTGCCAATCGTGTCGAGCGTTCCGACGGGCGGATCGAGAAGCTCGACCACATCGGCTCGGTCGAGATGGCGCCGGGCGACATCTTCGTGATCGAGACGCCCGGAGGCGGCGGCTATGGCCCGCCGGGCTGACCGGCTCGCATGCTGTCGCTGACGCTGCTGCTGAAACTGACGCTGGTGGCCGCATCGGCGCTGCTGTCGTCGCTGGTGGCGCGGCGCTTCGGCCACGGCATCGGCGGCACGCTGGCCGGCATGCCGATGATCGCCGGGCCGATCATGGGCTTCGTGCTGCTGCAGACCAGCGCCGCCGAGGTGCGCGCCATCGCGCTGGCGACACTGGTGTGCCTGCCGGCCACCGTGGCGCACCTGATCACCTTCGCCTGGAGCTCGACGCGCTGGCCCTGGCCGGTGTCGCTGTTGCTGGCCAACCTGGCCTTCTTCGGCCTGGGCTCGCTGCTCCCGCTGCTGCCGTTTCCGCCCGCACTGTCCTGCGTGCTCGCGCTGGCCGTGCTGGCCGTCGGCGGCGCGCTGATGCCGCAACTGCCGATCGCGCGCGGCCCAGTGGACATCCCGCACCTGGAACTGGCCTGCCGCGTTGCCGTGGCGATCTTCGTCGCCTGGCTGATCATCCGCGGCGCCGGCGTGGTGCCGGCGGCGGTCAGCGGCCTGCTGCTGGCCGTGCCGATCACCGGCAACGTGCTGCCCTGCTTCACGCTGCCGCGTTACGGCACTGCGGCGACGGTGGCGCTTCTGCGCGGCTTCGTGCGCGGCCTGTCGGGCTTCGGGGCCTTCTTCGTCATGCTCTATCTGGGGCTGTCTTCATGGGGCGCCGGTACGGCGTACGCCGCTGCCTGGCTCGCCGCGCTGGTGGCGGCGGCCGGCCTCTATGCCTGGCAGCATCGCCGCCTCGCGATCATGGCATGACGAGCCTGAGCATCGTCGTGCCGGTTCTCGACGAAGCCGAAGGCATCGTCGCCACGCTGGCGTCGCTGGCACCACTGCGTGCGCGCGGCGCCGAGCTGATCGTCGTCGATGGCGGCAGCCGCGACGCCACCGTGGCCCGCGCCCAGGCGCTGGCCGACCGCGTGATGGAGGGCCCGCGCGGCCGCGCCCGGCAGATGAACGCCGGTGCCGCCGTGGCGCGCGCACCCACACTGCTGTTCCTGCATGCCGACACGCGGCTGCCCGAGGATGCCGATCGCCTGATCGCGTCGGCACTCGGCGCCGCCCCGCTCGCCTGGGGCCGCTTCGACGTGGCCATCGAAGGCCATTCGCGCATGCTGCCGGTCGTCGCGGCGATGATGAATGCGCGCTCGCGCCTGAGCGGCATCGCCACCGGCGACCAGGCGATGTTCATGACCCGCGCGGCCTTCGAGGCGGCCGGCGGCTTCCCCGACCAGCCGCTGATGGAGGACATCGAGCTCAGCGCGCGGCTCAAGCGCCTGAGCGCGCCGGTGTGTCTGCGCGAACGGGTCCTCACCTCCGGCCGGCGCTGGGAGCAACGCGGCGTGTGGCCCACCATCGTGCTGATGTGGCGGCTGCGCCTGCTCTACGCCCTCGGCGTGCGCGCCGATAGACTGGCCCCGTGGTACCGCTGAACACCGACTGCACCGTGATCGTGATGGCCAAGGCGCCCGTGGCCGGCTATGCGAAGACGCGCCTGATTCCGGCGCTCGGCGCCGACGGTGCGGCGCAGCTTGCGCAACGGCTGCTGCGCCATGCGATCGCGCAGGCCGTGGCGGCGGGCGTCGGCCCGGTCGAACTGAGCTGCGCGCCCGACGCGCGGCATGCGGTCTTCGCCGAACTCGCAGGCGACTCGCGCGTGACGCTGAGCGATCAAGGCGAGGGCGATCTCGGCACGCGCATGGCCCGCGCGTTGCAGCGCGCCCTGCTCACGCACGAACGCGCCGTGCTGATCGGCACCGATGCGCCGGCGCTGGACGCGCGCTACCTGCGCGACGCGGCTGACCGGCTGGCCGATCACGATGCCGTGCTCGGCCCGGCCGTCGACGGCGGCTACACGCTGATCGGCCTGCGCCGCTTCGCGCCCACGCTGTTCGAAGCGATGCCCTGGAGCACGCCGCAGGTGCTGGCCCTCACGCGCGAACGGCTGCGGGCGGCCGGGCTGCGCCATGCCGAGCTGCCGCCGCTGCACGACATCGACGAGCCGGCCGACCTCGTTCACCTGCACGGCCCGACATGAGCCTCGCGGACGATCTGCGCAGCGCGCTGCGCGAGGCCCGTTCGCCCTGGGCCGACGCACCGATCGAGCCCTTGCCCGACAGCGGCCTGGCCCACGCGCACCTGCGCCTGGCCGGCACCGGCGTGCTGGCGCGTGTGCCCAAGCAGAGCCAGATGGACTTGCCCGCGCAGGCCAACCTCGACTACCAGGCGGCGTGCTTCACGCGGGCTGCGGCCGGCGGCCACGCGCCGCGCCTGCACGGTGTGCTGCCGCCGTCCGCCACCTTGCCGCGCGGCGCGCTGCTGGTCGAGGAGATCATTGGCCGGCCGGCGCGCCTGCCGCAGGACCTGCCGGCGATCGTCGATGCGCTCGCGGCGATGCATTCCCTGCCGCTGCCCGAGATCGCGCAGCGTGCGCCGCTGCTCGATCCGATCGACCCGCTGGCGCTGCTGCGCGGCGAGATCGAGGCGCAGGCCGGGTTTCTCGATGCAGCGGCACTCGACCACTCGGTGCGCCGGGCCATCGACGACCGGCGCGCCATGCTCGCCGCGCTTTGCGCACGCGCGCCGCGGCCGCCGAAGCGGCTGATCGCCTTCGATGCGCACCCCGGCAACTTCATCGTGCGCGCCGAGGGCACGGCGGTGCTGGTCGACCTGGAGAAGGCGCGCTACAGCCTGCCGCCGCTGGACCTGGCGCATGCCACGCTCTACACCTCGACGACCTGGGACATCGCCAGCGCTGCCGCCCTGTCGCACGGCGAGGTGGCGGCGGCCCAGCAACGCTGGCTGACGCAATGCGCGGGCGGCGACGCCTGGAGCGGCTGGCTGGCACCGCTGCGCAGCGCGATGTGGCTGTGGTCCGTCAGCTGGTGCGCCAAGTGGCGCGTGCTGTCGGCCAGCGCGGCCCGTGCCGGTGGCGACGGTGAGGATTGGTCGGGCGAACACAGCGAGGCGAGGCTGGTCGAGCACGTGCGCGACCGGGTCGACCATTACCTTTCGGTGCAGGGCGTGCAGCGCGTGGTCGACGAACTGGCGGCACTGGCCGGGGCCGCCTAGCCGCCGACCTCCTGCAGCACCCGCTGCAGGCTCTTCACCATCGCCGGGACTTCCGCCGCCGGAAGGCCGCCGTGCGTGGCCAGGTAGTCGGCCACCGGCTTGCCGCTGGCCTTGCCGGTCAGCACGCTGCCGCGCAACACCAGTGCCGTGCGCGCGAAGTCGGCGGCTGTGCCGTGGCAGCCAGCACAATGTTCCTTGAACTGTGGCGACGTGGTCACCTGCGCCGCCAGCATCGCCGTCACCGGTGCCACCAGCTCGTCGGCGAGGTAGTGGTTGTGCAGGAAGCGGGTCAGGTCGGCGCCGTGGTGCCTGCCGGCCAGCTGGCCTTGATCCACGCGCAACGTGCTGCGCGCGAATGCGGCGGAGTCGCCGTGGCAATCCTTGCATCGCCCGTCCCAGTAGGCATGCAGGTCGCGCCCATCCGGGCCGGCCGCGGCCGGTGTCGCCATCTGCACCAGCGCTGCGCACAGCAGCGCGATCGTCGTCGAAGGTTTCATCGGAGTCCTCTTCGCAGCGCCCCGATTGTCGTCGCCCTGCGGACGCCGTGGTGGGCGACGCGTAGACTGCGGCGCCGGCCCGCCATGGGCCCGATGAAGGAGGGTTCTTGAAGTTCAAGATGGCCGAGAAGTCCCTGTTCGCCACGCTGCTGCGCTCGCCGTGGTGGGTGAGCCTGGCGATCGCCGCCGTGCTGGCGCTGCTGGCGATGTCGTTGCTGCCGCCGGACTACAAGGTGGTGGGGGCGACCTCGGGTTTCCCGTTCCTCGTCATCGCGGTCATCGCGGCGGCGCGCCAGTGGCGCCTGCCCAGCGCCGCGCGGGTGGCGCAGACGCAGCAGGCCGTCTCTGCCATGGCCTGGCCGGAGTTCGCCGCGCTGCTGGAGGCTGCCTTCCGGCGTGACGGCTACAGCGTCCGGCCGGGCGGCGGCGCCGCGGTCGACTTCGAACTCGAGCGCCAGGGCCGCCGGATGCTGGTCAGTGCGCGGCGCTGGAAGTCGGCACGCACGGGCCTGGAGGCCTTGCGCCCGCTGCAGGCCGCGCGCGAAGCGGCGGGTGGGGCCGATGCGCTGTACATCGGCCTGGGCGAGTTGACCGACACCGCGCGGCCTTTCGCCGCCACGCACCGCATCGCCATCTGGCAGGCAGGCGAGGTGGCGCTGGCGCTGCGCGGCCTGCCGCTGACGGCCCCGAAGCCATGAAGCGCCGGCTGCTGCTCTCGGCCGCGGCCTGGTCGGTGACGGGCATCGCGCAGGCCCGGCCTGCGGCGCTGCTCGCCGCGGCCGAAGCGGGCGACGTCACGCTGCTGCAACGGCTGCTCGACGCCGGCACGCCGGTCGATTCGCGCGATGGCCGGCAGCGCACCGCGCTGCTGCTGGCCACGCGGGCCAACCATGTCGACGCAGCGCGGCTGCTCATCGAGCGCGGTGCCGACGTCAATGCGAAGGACGATCAGCAGGATTCGCCCTTCCTCTACGCCGGCGCCGAGGGCCGGCTGCAGATCCTGCGCCTGACGCTGGCGGCCGGCGCCGACCTGGCCAGCACCAACCGCTACGGCGGCACGGCGCTGATCCCGGCGGCACACCACGGCCACGTGGAGACGGTGCGCGAACTGCTGGGCACGCGCATCGACGTCGACCACGTCAACCGGCTGGGCTGGACGGCGCTGCTCGAGGCGGTGATCCTGGGTGACGGCGGCACGGCGCACACCACGATCGTCGGCTTGCTGGTGCAGCATGGCGCGGACGTGAACCGGGCTGACGCACAGGGTGTGACGCCGCTGGCCCATGCCGAGCGGCGTGGCCAGCGCGCCATCGCCGACATCCTGCGGCGCGCCCCGCGCCGGCCGGTCACGCCCGGCTGACGCCCGCCGGCGTGTCGCCATCGGCTGCGGCGCCGGCCAGTGATTCATGCACCGAGCGGGCCAGCCTCTCCAGGCTGTGCTCCTTGAGCAGCACCGCGCGAACGCCCAGTCCGCGCGCGCGCTCCATCAGCTCCTCGGTCACGTAGCCCGAGGTGATGATCACCGGCAGGCCGGGCGCGATCTCGGCCAGCTGCTCCGCCACGCTCAGCCCCGACAGGCCGGGCATGTTGAAGTCGGTCACCACCAGGTCGTGGCCGCCCGGCGCCAGGCGCACCTCGTCGATCGCCGCGACGCCGCTGCCCACGCGCGTGACGCGGTAGCCCGCACGCTCGAGCAGCGCCTGCAGCGTCAGCCCGACCACCTCGTCGTCGTCGGCGAGCAGCACATGTTCTCCCCGGCCGCGCTGTGCACCGTCGGCGCCTGGCGCCGCAACGGCGGGTGCGCTGCCGCTGGCGTCGCGCAGCGGCAGGTGCACGTCGATGCGTGTGCCCAGCCCGCGCTGGCTGTGCACCGCGATGCTGCCGCCGCTGGCGGCCACGATGCCATGCACCACCGCCAGCCCCAGGCCCGTGCCCTGGCCCACCGGCTTGGTGGTGAAGAAGGGCTCGAAGATGCGCGCTCGCGTGGCCTCGTCCATGCCGCTGCCGTCGTCGACCACGCTCAGCCTCGCGTAGCGGCCCGGGGGCGTCGGGCCGGCTGACTCGTCGCCGGCGGCGATGGAGACGGCATCCAGGTGCACGGCGATGCGCCCGATCTGCCCCGGCAGCGCCTGCCAGGCGTTGTTGCACAGGTTCAGAACCACCTGCTGCACCTGGGCGGCATCCACTTCGGCCGTCAATGGCTGCTCCGACAGGTGGGCCTCGAGCTGGACCGAGGCGGGCAGGGTGGCGCGCAGCAGGGCCAGGGCCTCCGACACCAGCGGCGCGAGCGGCTGCACCACGCGCTCCTGAGGCAGCCGGCGGCTGAACGCGAGGATCTGCTGCACCAGCGAACGTGCCCGCGTGGCGGCCTGCTGCACCATCGCCAGGTGCTGCTGCACCGGGTGCCCGATGCCCAGGTCGTCGCGGGCGATGCTCAGGTTGCCCAGGATCGCCGCAAGCACGTTGTTGAAATCGTGCGCCACGCCGCCGGCGAGCGTGCCGATCGACTCCATCTTCTGCGCTTCGAGCAGGCGCGCCTCGAGCGCCTGCTGCTGCGCCTGCGCGGCGTGCAGGTCGCTGAGGTCGCGGGCCACGGTGGCCAGGCTGGTGACGCGCCCCTGCGCGTCGCGCAGGCAGATGATCACCTGCGAGACCGGCAGCTCGCGGCCGTCGGCGCAGGTGATCGCCGTCTGCCCGGCCCACACGCCGCTTCTCAGCGCGGCCGGCACGCCGACCTCGACGATGGCCTGTGCCGCCCAGTCGGGGTGGCAGTGCGCGAAGTCGAGCTCCGGCAGTGCCTCGGTCTCGGCGATGCCGAGCATGCGGCGCGCCGCGCGGTTCAGGAAGTTCAGGCGGCCTTGCGGGTCTGCCGAGCCGACGAAGTCGGGCGTGGCGTCGAGGATGGCCGTGAGCTGGGCTTGGCGCGCCGCGGCGCGCTCGCGTTCGGTGACGTCGCGCACGATCAGGCTGTTGGTGGACTGGCCGTCCACGTCGACGTAGGCGCTGGCCGACACCTCGGCTTCGAAAAGGCGGCCGTCGGCGCGCAGCATGCGCATCTGACCTTGCGCGCGGCCGGTGCGCTCGCGCTGGTCCAGCAGTTCAGCGACGCGCGAGTCGGCCGGGTCGATCAGCCCGTCGCGGCCGAGTGTCTTCAGTTCTGCCTCGCTGTGGCCGAACAGCGCGCAGGCTGCCGGGTTGGCCGCCAGCACGCTGCCGTCGGGCCGCGTGCGCAGCACTGCGTCCAGGCTGTTCTCGAACAGCATGCGGTAGCGCTGCTCGCTCTGCTCGACGCTGCGCTTCTCGGCCTGCAGTTGCCCGGTGGCCTCGCGCACCTTGCGCGCCTCGTTCGCGGCGGCCCGCACCAGCGTGCGCGTCATCGCCGCCAGCGAGGTGGACAGCAGCACGCCCAGCAGCAGGGCCATCGCACTGGACGCGTCCGGCGTGTGCAGCACCGCACCCTCGCGCAGGCTGACCACGAGCTCCCAGCGGCGGTCGGCCACGTCCAGGGTCAGGCGCTGCTGCGGGCCCGAGGCCGAGGCCGTTGCCTGCGGGTCCAGCCAGGCGCTGTCGAACACCTCGGCGGGCTGGCCCGCAGCAGTGGCGCGCTGGTCGGCGATGCGCACGTGGAGGTAGCGCTCCAGCCCGGGCGGGATGGCGCTGCGCACCAGTTCGGCCGTGCGGAAGGCGATGCCCACCACGCCTTCGGCCAGGCGCTCCCGCTCCTGCTCACTTTCCGGGACCAGCACCGTGGGGTAGGTGGCCGCGCGGATGACCACGCTGGTCCGCTCGGGCGACTTCGGCCCGAAGCGGTCGCGCGCCAGCAGGATCGGGCCGGTGGCCACGTAGCCACCGTCGCGCAACGCGGCATCGACCTCGGGTCGGTAGTTCTGCGTGGGGTCGTAGAGGTCGTAGCCGAAGGCGCCATCGTCGGCCGGCTGCACATGGCGAATGACCATGTGCTGCGCGCGCTGGCCCGGCGGACGCACGTCGAAGCCCGGGTGGCCGTCGGCCCGGCGGCTGCGGTCCTCGCGCACCGAGCGCACGAAGCCGGCCAGTTCGTCGCCTTGCAGGCGCTCGGCGACGAAGGTCAGCGCCAGGCCCGGGAATCGCCGCTGCAGCGAGATCGCCTCGACGTACTGCGAGAAGGCCGCGTCCGACAAGTTGGCGTTGGAGGCGTCGAACACGCGCAGCCCCGGCAGCGTGTCGATGTACGACTGCACCAGGCTGCCCAGCATCTGCGCGAAGCGGTCGACACGGCGATCGAAGCGCGCCAGTTCTTCGCTGCGTTCGCGCTGCCACGACCAGGCGGCGAACGCGGCGGTGAGTGCCAGGCCGATGAACAACACCAGCAACGGCAGCCAGCGACCGCTGCGCGGGGCGTGCGGGTCCGAAGCGGGTACTGCATGCATGCGGGTCGGTCGATGGCGCGGAGTCTGTGCGCATCGTGCCCGCGATTCGGCTCCGGGCGGCGCCCGGAATACACGTGTTTGCCCAGGTCGTTTCGACTCCAGGGTGAAAGAGCGGCCTCATCTGAGCATCGTCACTCACAGGTGACGATCGCCGTCACTTCAGCGTGCCGTGCGCAGGGCCTCGAAGAAGGCCGCGAAGACCGTGTCGCGCTGCACGCCGTGGGCCTCGCGCATCGGGTGGCGGGAGGCATCGGCACGCCAGCGTTTGTCGTCGCACAGCCAGGGTGTGCGCACGATCTCGCTGGGCACCCACGCGGGATCGATCAGCCAGGCGATGTTGATCAGGTCCCAGATGACCCACGAGTGCGCCTCGAAGCTGGTGATGCCCAGCAGATCCCACAGCGGGTTGTGCGTGTAGAGATCGAACAGGTGCTCGCCGATGGCGCCGCGGCCCCGCACCCAGCGCTCCATCTCGGGCAGCGACAGACGCAGCTGCGCGCCGACGTGGAAGCCCGGCAGGTAGACATGCGGCACACCGCTGTCGAGCAGCCACTGCGAGGCGGGCAGGTCCTGCTCGAGGTTGAACGAGTGGTTGGGGTGTGGCGCGTGCGAGGGGTAGCCGCTGGTCCACACCACGACGATGCGCTCGGCGATGGCCGGCTCGAGCAGCAGCGCGTTGGCCACGTTGGTGGCGCAGCCAATGGCGACCACGTACAGGGGCTCGCGCGCCGGCATGGCCAGCGCCGTGGCGATCAGGTGGTCCGTCGCCGGGCTGCGTTCGGGCGCATCGAGCGCCGCGAGGTAGCGCGTCGAGCCGCGCAGCACGCGGCCGCGCGAATCCAGGCCGAGCTTGTCGTACACGGCCTGGATGGCGGCGTGGCTGCGCTCCATGCCCACGCCGGGCGGGTCGAACTGGCGGTGCTGCTGCACGCGCGACTGCGAGCGCCGGTGGGCGAACGAATACGGCGCGGCATAGACCGCCTCGACCTGCAGCCGATCGGGCGAGAGCAGCGCCCAGGCGATGGCGAAAGGGTCGTCGATCTCGTTGGCGGCGTCGGTGTCGATCACCACGCGCAGGCGCCCCGCGCGCGGCTCGAGGCGCTCGTGGTACCAGGCATCGTCGCGCTGCAGGGGTCGGGGCATGTCGCCATTCTTGTCGATCCGGCGCTGTAAGGCCGGCAGCGGGCGTTCGACCTAGTCCGGTCGGTGCGGGGTGGTCCCGCGGTTCGACGACACCCCACCCTCTTTCCAAGGAGTTCTCACCATGAACCAGCGTCTGATCGTTTCCTCCGCCCTCGCTTCCGTGCTCGCCCTGGGCCTGATCACCCAGGTCTCGGCCGCCGACGACAAGATGGCCAAGGAAAAGTGCTTCGGCATCGCCAAGGCCGGCCAGAACGATTGCGCCAACGCCTCGGGCACACATTCCTGCGCCGGCCAGTCCAAGGTCGACAACGGCGCGGACGAGTGGAAGTACGTCGCCAAGGGCACCTGCAAGGCGATGAAGGGCATGACCGCCGACGAAGTCAAGGGCGGCATGAAGAAGTGAGCCTTGCGCCGCGCGCCGCCATGAACCCGAACTGCGTCGGCATCGGCGCGCGGCAGCCGCACTACGCGGCCTTGTGCGAGAGTTTGCCGCCACTGGGCTTCGTCGAAGTCCACTCGGAGAATTTCTTCGCCGACGGCGGCGCCTCGCTCGCCGTGCTGCAGAGGCTGCGCGAGCGCCACCCCGTCAGCCTGCACGGCGTCGGCCTGGCGCTGGGGTCGGCGGCCGGGCTCGATGCCTGGCATCTCGAGCGGCTGGAGCGGCTGGTGCGGCGTTTCGAGCCGGTGCGCGTCTCCGACCACGCCTGCTTCGCGCGGGCGCCGCGCGCGAGCGGCGGCCCGGTGCTGCATGGCAGCGACCTGCTGCCCATCGCCTTCACCGAAGCTTCGCTGGCCATCCTCGTGCGCAACGTGATCCAGGTGCAGGAGCGGTTGCGCCGGCCGATCGCGGTGGAGAACCTCTCCGCGTATCTGTCCTACGCCGACGACACGATCCCCGAGGCCGCCTTTCTCGCCGAACTGGTGCGGCGCAGCGGCTGCACGCTGCTGCTCGACCTGAACAACCTGATGGTCAATGCCTTGAATGCCGGCGTGGCCGATCCGCTGGCGTCGTGCCGGGCCTTCGTCGATGCGCTGCCCGCGGGCTGCGTCGACGAGATCCACCTCGCAGGTTACTGCGAGACCGAAGACATCGTCATCGACGACCACGGCAGCCGCGTGCGGCCGGCGGTGTGGCAGCTCTACCGCCATGCCATCGAGCGCCTCGGTGCCGTGCCCACCTTGATCGAGTGGGACACCGACCTGCCGGCGCTCGAGGTGCTGCTCGACGAGGCCGCGCAGGCGCAGCGCATCGTCGACGAGGTGGCGCCGTGAGCGAGGCCGAAGCGCGCCGGCAGCGGCAACTGCTGGCCGCGCTGTCGCTGCGCGGCGAGCCGCCGGCATTGCGCGAACGCGGAGCCCGCGCCGAGCGCGGCCTGGCCGCCTACCGCGCCAACGCCTCGGCGCTGGCCGAGCGTGCGCTGGCCGCCGCCTGCCCGACGCTTCAGGCGATGCTCGGCGAGGCCGACTTCGCCGCACTCGCACGCGCCTTCTGGCGCGACCATCCGCCGCAGCGAGGCGACCTCGGCGAATGGGGGGGCGAACTGCCGGGCTGGATCGCCGCGCAGGCCGGCCTGGCCGAATGGCCCTGGCTGGCCGACAGCGCCTGGCTCGACCTCGCCCTGCACCACAACGAACGGGCTGCCGACGTGTCGCCCGAGCTGGCATCGCTGGCCCTGCTGGGCGAGGCCGAGCCGGCCCAGATCGAGTTGCGTCTCGCAGCGGGCATGCAGCTGCGCGTGTCGGCCCACCCGATCGCCTCCATCCATGCCGCGCACAGCAGCGGCGCGCCCGAAGCCTTCGCGCCGGTGCGCGCCGCGCTCGCGGCCGGGCAGGGCGAGGCCGTGTGCGTGTCGCGCGCGGGCTGGCATGCCCAGGTGCATCGGGTGTCGGCCCGCGAGCTGGCCTTCATGCTGACGCTGCTGCGAGGAGCCTCGCTGGCCGTGGCGCTGGAAGCCGCCGGCGAGGGCTTCGACTTCGGCGCCTGGCTGCAGCGTGCGATCGAGGCCGCGTGGCTGAAAGGTGCGGCGCGCCGGATCGACTCAGTCAAACCCCACTCCACCGAGCCATCGACATGATCCCTGCAACGCACGCCGGGCCGCTGCCCCGCCTCTGGTCTCTCGGCGAGCGCGCCATCGCCACGCTCGAACACCTGCAACCCGCGGCCCAGCTGGCCGCGCGCTGCTACGTCGCGTCGGTGTTCTTCCGCTCCGGGCTGACCAAGCTGCGCGACTTCGACACCACCATCGCGCTGTTCATGGACGAATACCAGGTGCCGCTGCTCGACCCCACGGTGGCCGCCGTGGCCGGCACCGCGGGCGAACTGGTGCTGCCGGTGCTGCTCGCCTTCGGCCTGGCCGGGCGCTTTGCGGCCGCGGGCCTGGGCGTGGTGAACGTGGTGGCCGTGCTCAGCCTGGCGGAAATCGCCGAGGCTGCACTGCAGGGCCATCTGTTCTGGGGCAGCCTGCTGGCCGCGCTGCTGCTCTGGGGCCCGGGCCGCTGGTCGCTGGACCGCTGGGCGGTGCCGGCCCTGCGCCGACGCCTGCTCGGGGCTTCTGCGCAGGCCGATACACTGCGGCGCGACATCCCTCACGCTGACCCTGCTCGCCGATGACCCCTTCGCCGATTCGCCGCCGACTGCTCGCCGCCGGGGCCCTCGCGCCCTGGCTGCCCGCGTGGACATCTGCCAACGCGGCCGCCGACCCGGCCGCCTGGGCCGCCACCCTGCGCGCCGCGCGAGGCCAGACGGTGTACTTCAACGCCTGGGCCGGCAGCGAGCGCGTCAACGCCTACCTGCAGTGGGTGGCCGGCGAAGTGGCCACGCGCCACGGCATCAAGCTCGAGCACGTCAAGCTCGGCGACACCGCCGAACTCGTCAAGCGCGTGCGCGCCGAGAAGCAGGCCGGCCGCAACCAGGACGGCAGCGCCGACATGGGCTGGATCAACGGCGAGAACTTCCTCGCCATGAAGCGCGAAGGCCTGCTGTTCGGGCCCTTCGCCGAATCGCTGCCGAACTTCGCCCTGGTCGACGTGGCGGGCAAGCCGACCACGCGCATCGATTTCTCCGAGCCGGTGGAAGGATTCGAGGCCGCCTGGGGCATGGCGCAGTTCACCTTCTATGGCGACGGCAAGCGCGTGCCGCGGCCGCCGAAGAGCCTGGCCGAGCTGCTCGACTTCGCGAAGCAGAACCCGGGGCGCTTCAGCTACCCGAAGCCGCCCAACTTCCACGGCACCACCTTTCTCAAGCAGGTGCTGATCGAGACGGCGCCCGATCGCAAGCCGTTCTACGCGCCGGCACCGGCCGATCCCGGCGCGCTGCTCGCGCCGCTGTGGCGCACGCTGGATGCGCTGCACCCGCTGCTGTGGCGGCAGGGCAAGCAGTTCCCGGCCAGCAACACGGTGATGCGCCAGATGCTCGCCGACGGTGAACTCTTCATCACACTGACTTTCAACCCCAACGAGGCAGCCAACGAGATCGCCGCGAAGCGCCTGCCGGAGTCCGTGGTGAGCTGGCAGCATGCCGGCGGCACGATCGGCAACACGCACTTCCTCGCCATCCCGTTCAACGCGCGGGCGAAGGAGGGCGCGCAGGTGGTGATCGACTTCCTGCAGTCGCCGCTGGCGCAAGCCCGCAAGGCCGACATCCGCCACTGGGGCGACCCGACGGTGCTGGCCGTCGACAAGCTGCCGGCGGCCGACAAGGCCTTGTTCACGCAGGCCACCGCGCCGGGCACGGTGGCACAGGCTGCGCCGGTGCTGCCCGAGCCGCATGCGAGCTGGGTCGAGGTGATCGAGCGCGAATGGGCGCGCCGCCACGGCCAGTGACGCTTCGCCCGATCGGCCGCGCCTGGTGGTGGCCGGCGGGGCTGTTCGCGCTGCCGCTGCTGGCGGCGCTGGCCCTGGCACTCGGCGCGGCGCTCGATGCCGCGGCCTGGCGCAGCTTGCTCGCCGACCCGGCGCTGTGGCCGGCGCTGTCGCTGGGCCTGTGGGTCGGCGCGGCAGCCACGGGCGTCTCGCTGGCACTCACGCTGTGGATCGTCACGCACCTGCATGGCACGCCCGCCTGGGTTCGCCTGGAGCGCTGGCTCGGCGCGCTGCTGGCCGTTCCGCACGCCGCCTTCGCGGTCGGCCTCGCGCTGCTGCTGATGCCCAGCGGGCTGCTGCTGCGCCTGATCGCGCCGTGGGCCGGCTGGGAGTCGCCACCCGCGCTGGCCACGGTGCAGGACCCGTTCGGCCTGGCGCTGATCGCCGGCCTGGTCGGCAAGGAGGTGCCCTTCCTGCTGTGGAACGTGGCGGCGCAGCTGCGGCCGGTGGCGCAGGCCACGCAACTGCGCCAGCAGCTGCAGGCCGGGCAGGCGATGGGCTACCCCGCGGCAAGCGTGTGGTGGCGCGTGCTCTGGCCGCAGCTGCTGCCGCGCCTGGCGTTGCCGCTGCTCGCGGTGTGGGCCTACGGCCTCAGCGTGGTCGACATGGCGCTGGTGCTCGGGCCCACGCGCCCGCCGACGCTGGCGCAGCTGGCCTGGTCGTGGCTGCTCGATGCCGACGCAGCCGTCAATGCGCAGGGCGCGGCGGCCTCGCTGCTGGTCACGCTGCTGGTGGCGGCAGGCGCTCTCGTCGCGCTGCTGCTGGCCCGCCTGCTGCGTGCGCCGCTGCGCGCGCGCCAGGTGCGCGGCGATCGGCCCGCGACGGCGCGCACGGCCGCGTTCGTGCGGCCCTTGCTCGGCGGTGGCGCGCTGGTCTATGCCATCGTGCTCGCGCTGCTCGCCTTCGTGTCGGTGGCCAGCGTGTGGAGCTTTCCGGCGCTGTGGCCGCAGCGGGCTTCGTTCGAGGCCTGGTCGACCGTGGGCGGCAGCCTGCCCGTGCTCGGCGACACCGCCCTGCTCGCGCTCGCCGCGTCGTTCACCGGCGTCGTGCTTGCCGTGGCCTGGATGGAAACCACGCCGCCCGCCTGGGACCGCCGCGCCGCACCGCTGGTGTTCGCGCCGATGCTGATCCCCGGCGTGCTGCTCGTCGCCGGCCTCTACCAGGTCGCGCTGCACTTGCGGCTGGACGGCAGCCTCGCCGGCCTGTGGCTGGCGCACAGCCTGTTCAGCGCGCCCTATGCGCTGGTGGCGCTGGCGCCGGCCTACCGCGGCTTCGACGCGCGCTACGAGCAGACGGCGCGCGCGCTGGGTCGTTCGCGCGCGGCGTTCCTCCTGCGCATCAAGTGGCCGATGCTGCTGGCGCCGATCGCCTCGGCGGCAGCGGTGGGTTTCGCGGTCAGCGTGGCGCAGTACCTGAGCACGCAGTTCGTCGGCGCCGGCCGCCACGCCACCGTCACCACCGAGGCGCTGACGCTCGCCTCGGGCGGCCAGCGCACGCTGATGGCCGCGTTCGCGCTGCTGCAGGCGCTGCTGCCCGCGCTGGCTTTCGGCGGCGCATGGTGGGTTGCGCGCCGGCAAGCGCGGCGGCTCGGCACGGAGGCCTGATGCTGGAGCTCGACGGCGTCACCGTGGCCACGCCGCAGCGCGTGCTGATCCGCGCGCTCTCGGCGCGGGTCGGGCCGGGCGAGGTGCTCGTCGTGATGGGCGAGAGCGGCTCCGGCAAGTCGTCGCTGCTGGCGTACCTGTGCGGCACGCTGGCGCCTGGCCTCCTGGCCAGCGGCCGCGTGCGGCTCGACGGCCGCGACATCGACGCACTGCCCACGGTGCAGCGCCGCGTCGGCATCCTGTTCCAGGACGACCTGCTGTTCCCGCATCTCACCGTGCTGGAGAACCTGCTGTTCGCGCTGCCCGCCGGTGCGGCCGCCGAGCGCCGGGCGCGCGCCGAGGCGGCGCTGGCCAGCGCCGGCCTGGCCGGCTACGGGCCGCGCCTGCCGCACACGCTGTCGGGCGGGCAACGCTCGCGCGTCTCGGTGCTGCGCGCGCTGCTCGCGCAGCCGCAGGTATTGCTGCTCGACGAACCTTTCTCGCGGCTGGACATGGCGCTGCGCGAGCGCTTTCGCGCCTTCGTCTTCGAGCGCCTGCGCGAGCAGCGCATCCCGGCGGTGCTGGTCACGCACGATGCGCACGACGTGCCGCCCGGCGCGCAGGTGATCCAGCTCGACGATCAGGCCGATCCTGTCGAGGACGGGGCGGTCGATGCTTGACCGCTACGCGCTCGCGTTGCTGCGCCCGGCGATGCAAGCCGGCGCGCGCGAGCTCGCGCGGCTCGGCCTCTCGGCCGACCAGGCCAGCTGGATCGGCTTCGGCATCGGCGTGGCGGGCGCGCTGTGCATCGCGCGCCAGCAGTTCGTCGCCGGCCTCGTGCTGCTGCTGGCCAGCCGCGTGTTCGACGGGCTCGATGGCGCGCTGGCGCGCCTCACGCAACCCACCGACCGCGGCGCCTTTCTCGACATCACGCTGGACTTCCTGTTCTACGCGAGCATCCCGCTGGCCTTCGCGCTGGCGGATCCGGCGGCGAATGCGCTGGCCGCGGCGGTGCTGCTGGCCGCCTTCGTCGGTACCGGCTCCACCTTCCTCGCCTACGCGGCGCTGGCGGCGCAGCGCGGTCAGAAAAGCGTGGCCTACCCGACCAAGGGCCTCTACTATCTCGGCGGCCTGACGGAGGCGACGGAAACCATCGCCTGCTTCGCGCTGATGTGCCTGTGGCCCGGGCATTTCGCCGCGCTCGCGTTCGGCTTCGCCGGCCTGTGCGTGCTGACCATCGCCACGCGCCTGTGGGCCGGCTGGCGCGGCTTGCCGCCTTGAACACGAAGAACAACGAAGGATCTGCATGAACCGCCGCAAGCTCATCGTCATCGCCGTGGTGCTCGCGCTGGTCGCGGCCTACTTCGCCTTCGACCTGGGGCGCTTCTTCAGCCTCGAGTACCTGAAGTCGCGCCAGGAAGAATTCGCGGCGCTGTACGCGCAGCGGCCGGCGCTGGTGATCGGCAGCTTCTTCGCCGTCTACGTCGGCGTGACGGCGCTGTCGTTCCCTGGCGCGGCCATCCTCACGCTGGCCGGCGGCGCGATCTTCGGCCTGGCCGTGGGCACGCTGGTGGTGTCGTTCGCCAGCAGCCTCGGCGCGACGCTGGCCTTCCTGGTCTCGCGCTACCTGCTGCGCGACGGCGTGCAGGCGCGCTTCGGTGCGCGCCTGGCCGAGGTCGACAAGGGCATCGCGAAGGAAGGCGGCTTCTACCTGTTCACCCTGCGCCTGGTGCCGCTGCTGCCCTTCTTCGTGATCAACCTGCTCATGGGCCTGACGAAGATGAAGGCCTGGACCTTCTACTGGGTCAGCCAGCTCGGCATGCTGGCCGGCACGCTCGTCTACGTGAACGCCGGCACGCAGCTGGCGAAGATCGAGTCGCTCAAGGGCATCCTGTCGCCGGGGCTGCTGGGCTCCTTCGTTCTGCTCGGCATCTTCCCGCTGATCGCCAAGAAGATCGTCGATGTGATTCAGGGCCGCAAGGTGTATGCGCGCTGGGCCGGCGTGAAACCGAAATCCTTCGATCGGAACCTCGTCGTCATCGGTGCCGGTGCAGCCGGGCTGGTGACGAGCTACATCGCCGCGGTGGTGAAGGCCAAGGTCACGCTGGTCGAGAGCCACAAGATGGGTGGCGACTGCCTCAACTACGGCTGCGTGCCGAGCAAGGCGCTGATCAAGACGGCCACGCTGATGCAGCAGATGCGCGAGTCGACGAAATACGGCATCGAGAGCGCGCACGCCACGGTGAACTTCGCCGACGTGATGGATCGCGTGGCCCGCGTGGTGCGCGACATCGAGCCGCACGATTCCATGCAGCGCTACACCGGCCTGGGCGTCGACGTGGTCACGGGCTACGCGAAGATCGTCAACCCGTGGACGGTGGAGATCGACCTCGGCGAGGGCCGCAAGCAGACACTGACCACGCGCAGCATCGTCATCGCCACCGGCGCCATGCCCTTCGTGCCGCCGCTGCCGGGGCTGGAGGAGGTGGGCTATCTGACCAGCGACACGCTGTGGGGCCTGCGCGAGCTGCCGCCGCGCCTGGTGGTGCTGGGCGGCGGGCCGATCGGCTGCGAGCTGGCGCAGAGCTTCGCGCGGCTGGGCTCGCAGGTCACGCAGATCGAGATGGCGCCGCGCATCATGATCCGCGAGGACGAAGAGGTCTCGGCGCTCGCCAAGGCCGCGCTCGAGCACGACGGCGTGGCGGTGCTCACCGGCCACAAGGCGCTGCGCTGCGAGCGCGTCGACGGGCGCAAGTTCATCGTCGTCGAAGCGGGCGGCGCCGAGAAGCGATTCGAGTTCGACCAGCTGCTGTGCGCCGTCGGCCGCGTCGCACGCCTGAAGGGTTACGGCCTGGAGGAACTGGGCATCGCCGCCGGCCGCACCATCGAGACCAACGAGTACCTGCAGACGGCGTATCCGAACATCCTCGCCGCCGGCGACGTGGCCGGGCCCTACCAGTTCACCCACGTGGCGGCGCACCAGGCCTGGTACGCCTCGGTCAACGCGCTGTTCGGGCAGTTCAAGAAGTTCAAGGCCGACTACTCGGTGATCCCCTGGGCGACCTTCATCGACCCGGAGGTGGCGCGTGTCGGCCTCAACGAGCAGGAGGCGAAGGAGAAGGGCATCGCCGTCGAGGTCACCCGATACGGCATCGACGACCTCGACCGCGCCATCGCCGACAGCGCCGCGCACGGCTTCGTGAAGGTGCTCACCGAGCCGGGCAAGGACCGCATCCTCGGTGTCACCATCGTCGGCGCGCATGCCGGCGACCTGCTCGCCGAGTACGTGCTGGCGATGCGCCACGGCCTGGGGCTGAACAAGATCCTCGGCACCATCCACACCTACCCGACGATGGCCGAGGCGAACAAGTACGCGGCGGGGGAGTGGAAGCGCAACCACCAGCCCGCGAAGCTGCTCGAATGGGTGGCGAAGTACCACGCATGGCGCCGGGCTTGACGCTGTTACGGCGTCTTCCGTGGCTGGATTAGCATAGGTCGACCGGCACTCGCAGCGGCGCCGGGCCCTGAGTCATGACCCTGCCGACGAAACTTCTCCTTGCCGCCACGCTGCTGCTCGTCTCGGCCGGCCGCGCACAGGCCGACCTGCAGCTGCTGCAGCCCTTCGCCACGGCCGGCGGCACGATCAACGCACCCTGGCACCTGGCGAGCCTGCCACACCAGAAGCGGCCGCTGACGCGCTTCTCGGTGCTCGAGCTCGATGGCCGCCGCGCCCTGCGCGTGGAGGCGGACGGTTCCTACGGCAACCTGGTGCATCCGCTGCGTGTCGACGGCACCGCCCTCACCTTGTCGTGGCAGTGGCGGGTGGACGAATTCGTCGCCGAATCCGACCTGGCCACCAAGCGCGGCGACGACACTGCCGTGAAGGTCTGCGTGTTCTTCGAGCTGCCGATGTCGCAGGTGCCTTTCGTCGAGCGACAGCTGCTGCGCGTGGCGCGTGCCGCCAGCGACGAGCCGTTGCCGGCCGCGACCGTCTGCTACGTGTGGGACCGTACGCTGCCCGCCGGCACCACACTGGACAACGCCTACACCCACCGTATGCGCTACCTCGTGCTGCGCAGCGGCGCTTCGAGCCCGGCACGCTGGCAGGCCGAGCGCCGCGACGTGGGGGCCGATTTCCTCAAGCTGTTCGGCAACGAGAGCACGCAGATCCCGCCGATCGTCGGCGTGGCCGTCG
>ERZ795061.1607-NODE-1607-length-21773-cov-6.419422_pt1 | contig 21773 bp, 13 predicted proteins | sample MGYA00375145_ERZ795061 | MGnify/ENA primary metagenome ERZ795061 (study PRJEB30190, sample SAMN05720144) | anaerobic digester metagenome | isolation source: active sludge of municipal wastewater-treating anaerobic digesters | place: USA | collected 2014-12-22 ... | reverse complement strand
GGCGAGGTTGCGCCCGGTGAACAGGAAGCTCACCGCACGGCTCTTGAACAGGCGCTGCGACAGGGCCGGGCTCAGCGAGTACTGGATCGACGCCTCGCGGAAGCGGGCGAAGTCGCCCTTCTGCAGGAAGCCGTCGAGCGAGGCCGACGGGTGGTTGCGCGTCGCGACCACCATGGCCTGCTCCTCGAACGAGGCATCCGGGTTCTGCATGCCGTTGCAGTTCTGGCGCGAGACGCAGCGAATGCGCTCCGTGTTGTTGTACCAGCGGTGTCCACCACGATAGTCGATCATCGTCTGGACGCGGAAGCGACGCGAGAACAGGTCGATCCCGTTGGTCCAAGTCATGAGGTGGCGCGGCTGCCCGTACCCACTGAAGGAGAACGAGTCGGCGACGAACACTTCGTTGAGATTCGGGTCGGCGTTGTAGGTCAGGATCTTGTCGCTGTTCTTGTCTTCCCACCCCGTGATCTTGCGCGACCACAGGCCAAAGATCGGGTAGCCTTCCACCGCACGCGTCGTGGTGCCGAGCTGCGGCGGCGTGCCGCCGAGCGAGACGAGTTCGTTGGAATTGGTGGAGGCATTGAGCGCCACATCCCACGCGAAGTTCTTCTTGTCGACGACCTGTGCCGAGAAGAGGGCCTCCCACCCCTGGTTGGCCACGGAGCCGATGTTCACGCGCTGAGTGGTCGGGCCACCGATCGACGGCGGCTGGATCGCCGAGATGATCGCGTCCTTCGTCGTCTTCGTGTAGTACGTGAGCTCGAAGGAGTAGCGGTTGTTCAGGAACTTCGCGTCAAAGCCCGTCTCGAACTCGGTCGACCGCTCCGGCTTGAGGTTCGGGTTGCCGATGGAGCTGTAGACGACGGCCGCCTGGTCAACACCGCGATAGTTCGCGGTGGTGGCGCCGTAGAAGCGCAACGCGTCGTTGGGGCCCGGTTGCACACCCGACGACCCGATGGCGGCGCGGAAGCGGAACTGGTTGAGGAACTCCCACTTGGGGAAGAACGACTCGTCGGACATGATCCACGAGACCGACCCCTTGGGATAGTACACCGACTGGAAGTTCGTGCCGAAGGCCGAGTTCTGGTCGGTGCGCAGCGCCGCCGTCAGGAACAAGCGGTCATTGATCGCCGCCGCCTGTTCGACGAAGAGCCCCAGCGTCTTCTGGAACGTGGTCGCTTCCGACGCGGTCGGGACGGCGCCCGCGCCAGCCGTCTGCGCACCCGGCGCGAGCTGCGTCCCCAACGCGGAGCCGAACTCGAACAGGTAGTTCACGTACTGCACGCCGCCGGTAGTCTTGAGCGCCAGCCACGGACGCGGCGTGTACGACGCCGTGGAGCCGAGATCCACCGTGAAGTTCCGGATGTCGGCGCGCGTGTTCTGCTTGAAGCCGTTGCGATAGAGCGCCGTGATCGGCGGCCCCTCGCCGCGATAGAGCAGGTTGTCGTCGACGCGGTTGGTGTAGTCGTTGCCCACCGTCAGGCGATTCTGCAGCCAGTCGGTCGGGCGCCAGTTGGCATTGAACGAGCCCAGGAAGCGGTTCACACGCTGCCCTGTCTTTTCCTGCCAGGTGTAGCCCGGCGTCCAGGCGCGATACCCATAGAGCGGCGTCGCCAGAATACCGGTGCCCACGAGGCGGTTAGGCGCGCAAATCTTGCACCCCGGGCCGCCGAAGGCCTGCGACCCGAGACCAGCGGTGGCGTTGGACTCCAGCGAATAGCGCTGCGCCAGGTTGATGAAGCCGGTCGACGCCGACAGGTCGAGCTTGGGGCTCACCGCCGCGTTGATGTTCGCGCGCACGCTGTTCTTCCCCAGCACGTTCGGGCGCTCCGTCCAGTCCCGAATCGGAATGTTGAGGGTGTCCAAGCGACGACGTTCGAACGCCGGGAGCTCCAGCATCCCGGTTTCGTCTTCGCGCTCGCCCGAGACGAAGTAACGCACCAGGTCGTTGCCGCCCGACAGCTGCAGCCCGTACTGGTTGCGGTAGCCCGTTCCCAGCGGCGTAACGTCCGGATCCTCGAACAGGTTGTACTTCGCCACCGAGTCAATCGTGCAGAAGCCCGACGACACCAACGGAAGGTTGCACCCGTTGATGGCCAGCTTGGACCCGTTGGACACGCGCGTGCCGAAGATCGTGTAGTTGGTGGGATAGGTGTTGTTGTCCTTGATCATCCCGCCTTCGCCGTAGATCGTCCAACGCGCCGTCCCCGCCCGCCCACGCTTGGTGGTGATGAGGACTACGCCGTTGGCGGCGTCGGTGCCGTACAGCGTCGCCGCCGACGGCCCCTTCACGATCTCCATGCTCTCGATCTCTTCCGGATTGAGGTCGCCGACACGGCTCGGCTGCGCCCCACCGGTGAAGAGGTTCGACGACCCGATGTTGTTCGACATGCGAACGCCATCGATGATGAAGATCGGGTCGTTGGAGAGCGACAGCGAGTTCTGGCCGCGGATGCGGATACGCGCGCCGGAGCCGGTCTGCGTCCCCGACGTGACCGTCACGCCCGCGGTACGCGAGTTCAGCATGTCGTTCACGTTCTGCACCGCCCCCGACTCGGCGATCTTGGCCGCGTCGATCGAGGCCACCGCGTTCCCCAGCTCGACGCGACGCTGGTCGCCCGTCGCCGTCGTCACGACCGGCGCGAGCGTCAGCGCGACTTCGGTCAGCGCGAACTCCAGGCTCGCCGCCTGGCCCGCCGCCACGGTCACCGGCTTCTTCTGCTCCGAGTAGCCGACGCGCAGCACGCGCACCGTCACGTTGCCCGGCGTCACCGCACGGAAGGTGAAACGACCGTCCGCATTCGTGAGGCCGCCAAGCGTCGTCCCGACGATCACGACTTGCGCCTGATCGAGGGGTCGACCGCCCGCGGCCTCTGTCACACGAACACTGATTGTCCCCTGCGAGGTCTGTGCGCCGAGTGCACTGGCCCCGATGGCCAAGAGCGCTCCGACAGACCGCAGGGCTCGTCCGAACGAGACAATACTCATTCTACGAACTCCAGGGTGTGGGGAATGGAGGGGTACCGCGACACGCCCGCGCCCGCGTTTCGGCGGGCGACACGGAGGAGACCTTCCCGCGGGGGGGTGTACGGGGGTCGGACTCCGAAAAGCGTTTCAACGGACCCGCTAGGTTACAGGATGAAAAAGCGTGAGTCAACGACGGATGACGTGGTCGAGTCGTACGCTGGGCGTGATGGAAGCGCTTTCATTGGTCCCCAGTCCACGTCCGACCACGCGGGGGGGGCCCCCCTCGTCCCGTATGCGGACGCAAGAGGGGCGACACGCCAGCGCGCGCGCCCCTCGCCCGTTCAGCGCAGGCGGCGCTCCAGGAACTCGGTCGTGGCGCGAGCCACCGCCAACCACGACTGGTGCCGCAGGAAGCTGTGCACCTCGTCCGGGAAGACCAGCTGCTCCACCTCCACGTTCCGCTGCCGAAGCCGCTCGACCAGGGTAATCGTCTCGGCGAACGACACATTGCGATCGTCATCGCCATGGATGACCAGCACCGGGGCCTTCCAGCGGTCGAGCGAGGCGAGCGGCGACGACTCGAGCGCCAGCCGCGAACGCTCGGGGTCGAGGAGCGTGTTGTAGTCGGGGATGAAGGTGCGGATGCCCACGTTCCAGTCGTGCACGCCGTGAATGTCCACGCCGGTAGCGAACAGCTCCGGCGCGCGCGCGAGCCCCATCGCGGTGAGGTAGCCACCGTAGGAGCCCCCCCAGAGCGCGACCTTTGATGGGTCGACGTCGGGGCGCGACCGCATGAAGAGGCCGGCCCCGACCACGTCGTTGAACTCGCTCGCCCCCTCGGCGCCGTACCGATCGGCCTCACGGAACTTCATCCCGTAGCCGATCCCGCTGCGATAGTTCACCGACAGCACCACGAAGCCGCGGCTCGCCATGTACTGGTTGAGCGAGTACGCGTGATGGTAGTACTCCATGTAGTTGTAGCCCAGGAGCATCTGTCGCCGCGACCCGCCGTGGAAGAAGATCGCCGCGGGTCGCTTGTCCCCCGGCTTGGCCCCCGGCGGGAGGAAGAGCTGCGCGGGGATCGGCATGCCGTCGGCCGCCGTGATGGTGACGGCCTGCGGCGTCACGAGGCGCGCCGAGGGGAAGTCAGCCAGCAGCGCCGGTGCGAGCGGCGTGGCCACTCCGGCGTTCGTTAGGCGCGCCGCGTGCGCCGGCGTGCGCGCGTCGGATCGCAACACGGCGAGCGATCCGTCGCTCAGCTCCACCTGGCCCCACTCGATCCCTTCACCGCGCGTCACCTGCACCGGCGCCCCACCGCGCACCGGCACGCGCCAGACGTGCCGTCGATCGATGTCGCCGATGTTCGTGTTGTAGAGCACTTCGCGACGATCACGACTGAGGGAGACATACTCCACCTCGCCTTCACCTGGCGTGAGAAGCGTCGCGCGACCGCCGGCCACCGGGACGCTGTACAGGTGGTTCCACCCATCCTTCTCCCACGGGAATACGAGGATGTCGCCGTCGCCCCAGAGCAGCTGGTCCGCTCCAACGATCCCGTGCGGGACGCTTCCATCGCCCGCGTCGGCGGTCCACACGGTGCGCGCCGTACCGGTGGCCACGTCGCCGACGAGGATCGACCACGGGCGCGCCGTGCGCTGCGCCCTGAACATGTACAGCTCGCTCGATGCCGGCTCGCGGACGAAGGCCACCCGCCGGCCATCAGGCGACCAGACCGGCGCCCCGTCGGTGTCGACACTGGGCGCAAGGAAGCGCACCGCGCGTGTGGCGACGTCGAAGATGCCGATGAACGCGTGATCGCCGCGACTGCTCACGAAGGCGAGCTTCGACCCGTCGGGCGACCACCGCAGGTTGCCGATGCCACCACGGATGTTCAGCCATTCGGCGAAGTCGGCCTTGTCGTTCGAGAGCGACCGCGCCCACAGCTTGCCGCGATTGATGACGAGCGTCGCCCCGTCTGGCGCGATGCTCGGTGCGAAGCCGCCGCCCAGTCGCACCGGCGCCCCGCCGCCGAGCGCCACGCGATGGAGGGCGCTCTCCGCCCCCTTCGGGTCCTGCGCCGGATTCGGGCTCTCTCCCGCGCGATTGCGCGCCCCGCCACGCACGAAGACGAGCGACGCGCCGTCGGGCTCCCAGGTGAGCGCCGAGATCTCCTGCCCGTCGTCGGCCGTGTAGTTCGTTAGGCGCCGTCCCGCATAGGCGGGCGGCGTCGCCACCCAGATGTTGCGCGCCCCACGCTCGTTGAGCACCCAGGCCACCGCCCCACCGCGCGGCGCAGCGGTGAGTTCGGTTGGGAACGGGGCGCCAAGGAGTTGCTCGAGGGTCGGCCCGGTCACTCCCTGGCCCGGGAGTCGGGACGTCGTGGACGTAACCAGGGTCAGCGCCGCGGCCAGCGCGGGAATCGCTCGACGGAGCAGGGAGGGCATGAGATCGGGGAAAGGGAGGCGAGAATATGTCCCCGGAATCCGGCCGCGGCGATGCCGCGCATCGTGACACCGCCGACGCTTCGCTCCCCGCGCCCCTTCGCGGGCCAGAGCACGCGCCGCATATTTCGCCCGGGCTCTCGCCTGACGGCCTGCACCGCCGGCGCACGCCCCCGCCACCGCCTCCCCAACGCCATGCCATCGTCCGCCGCCCCCCTCGTCGGGGTCGTCATGGGTTCCAAGTCCGACTTCGAGCACATGCAGCACTGCTGCGCCATGCTCGACGAGTTGCAGGTGCCGTACGAGGCGCGCGTCGTCTCGGCGCACCGTACCCCGGACTGGATGTTCGAGTACGCCGCCTCCGCGGAGTCGCGCGGACTGCTGGTGATCATTGCGGCCGCCGGTGGTGCCGCGCACCTCCCCGGCATGATCGCCGCCAAGTCGCTCGTCCCGGTGCTCGGCGTACCGATCCCCGCCACGTTGCTCAACGGACAGGACGCCCTGCTCTCCATCGTGCAGATGCCGGCCGGCGTCCCGGTGGGGACGCTGGCGATCGGCAAGCCGGGGGCGATCAACGCGGCGATCCTCGCCAGCGAGATCGTGGCGGTACGGCACCCCGAGGTGCGTGATCGGCTGCGCCACTGGCGCGACGCGCGCCGTGACGACGTCCTGGCGCAGGTCCTCCCGTGAGCGTGATCCTCCCCGGCGCGACGATCGGCATCCTCGGCGGCGGGCAGCTGGGCCGCATGACCGGCATGGCGGCCCGTTCGTTAGGCTACGACGTCCAGGTCCTCGACCCCGATCCCGATTGCCCGGCCCGTGCCATCGCGTCGCGCACCATCACCGCACGCTTCGATGATGCCGATGCCGCGGCCGAGCTGGCGCGCGACTGCGACGTCGTCACGCTCGAAATCGAGCAGATCGCCCGTCCCGCACTCGAGGCGGTGACGACGCTCACCCCGCTGCGGCCGCGTGCCGAGGCGGTCTTCACGGTGCAGGACCGCATTCGCCAGCGCTCCTGGCTCGACAAGCACGGCTTCCCCGTGGGGCCGTATCGCGCGGTGGGAACCGCCGACGAGTGTGCGGCGGCCGTGACGGCTCTCGGGCCTTCCATCTGCAAGGCCCCGATGGGGGGATACGACGGACGCGGACAACGCCGCGTCCGCACCGCCGAGGAAGGGACCGAGGCGTGGAAGGCGTTAGGCAGCGGCCGGGTGATCGTCGAACAGTTCCTCGACCTCGACATCGAGCTCTCGGTGCTGGTCGCCCGGCGCGAGGACGGAGTGTGCGCGGTGTATCCACCCTCGGTGAACCACCACGTGCACGGGGTGCTCGATTGGGCCATCACCCCCGGCGCCCTGCAGGCGCCGCTGCTGCAGCACGCGCAACAGGTGGCCCGCGCCATCGCCGAGAGCATGGGGATCGTCGGGCTGCTGGCGGTGGAGCTGTTCCTCACGAAGGATGGTCGCCTGCTCGTCAACGAACTCGCTCCGCGCCCGCACAACACGTATCACCACTCCGAGCGCGGCCACTCCACCTCGCAGTTCGAGCAGCTGGTGCGCGCCGTGTGCGGGCTCCCGTTAGGCTCGGTGGACGCGGTTGCTCCGGCCGCCATCGCCAACCTCCTGGGCGACCTCTGGGTCGAGGGCGACCAACCGCACTTCGTCGAGGCGCTCGCCGTCCCCGACGTGCGATTGCACCTGTACGGCAAGGCATCCGCCCGCCCCGGCCGCAAGATGGGCCACCTCTCCGCCATCGCCGCCACCGCCGAGGAAGCGCTGGCGCGCGTCCTCGAGGCGCGGCGACGCATGGCCACCCGCTCCGCGATCGAGGTCTGACATGTTCCGCGTCGCACGCTCGACACGCGACCGTCTCGCGCTCCGCCTGACGAGTCGCGTGCTCGCCACCCTTGCGCTGGGCGCGTGCGCGCACGGCCGGGGCGCAGTGGCCCCGCCGGCGCTGGCCGTCGCGACGCTGCGAAGCAGCACCGGCACCACCATCGGAACCGCCACGTTGCGTCAGGTCGAGGGCGCCATCCAGGTCGACCTCGACGTGCGCGGCATCGCCGACGGAGCGCACGGCGTGCACTTCCACACCGTCGGGCGCTGCGACGCCCCCGACTTCGCCACGGCGGGCGGCCACCTCAATCCCAAGGGGACCAAGCACGGCACGAAGAACCCGGCGGGGCCGCACGCCGGCGACCTCCCCAACCTGATCATCTCCGGCGGACAGAGCAGCGGATGGACCGCGAAGACGCTCCGCATCGCCGCCGACGCCTCACCGGGCGGGCTCTTCGACGCCGACGGGACGGCCATCGTGGTGCATGCGATGCCGGACGACGAGATGACCGACCCGAGCGGTAGCAGCGGCGCGCGGATCGCCTGCGGGGTCATCGAGAAGCGCTAGCTCGAGAACCACTCACTGGATCGCGGCACCGTCCACCGGTAAGGGAGCCCACACCATGACGTCGCACGCCTCGCGCACCACCGATGGCCGCGGTCGACTGTTCGACAGCGTCGTCGACACGATCGGCAACACCCCGTGCATTCGCCTCAACCGCATCGCCCCGTCGCACGTGCGGATGTATGTGAAGGCGGAGTTCTTCAATCCAGCCGCGTCGGTCAAGGATCGCCTCGCCATCAGCATCATCGAGGAAGCGGAGCGCCGGGGCGACCTCACGCCGGGACAGACGGTGGTGGAGGCGACGAGCGGGAACACCGGCATCGGTCTGGCGATGGTCTGCGCCGCGAAGGGGTATCCGCTGGTCGTGACGATGGCGGACTCGTTCTCCATCGAGCGCCGCAAGCTCATGCGATTTCTCGGCGCCAAGGTCGTCCTCACCCCGCGCGCCGCGAAGGGGCTCGGGATGTACCAGAAGGCGAAGGAGCTCGCGGACGCCAACGGGTGGTTCCTCGCGCGTCAGTTCGAGACCGCCGACAACGCGTTGATCCATGAGAACACAACCGGGCGCGAGATCATCGCCGATTTCGGGGGCGATCGACTCGACTACTTCGTGAGTGGATACGGGACTGGGGGAACGGTCACCGGTGTCGCGCGTGTCCTGCGCAAGGAACGGCCGGAGACGAAGATCATCCTGAGCGAACCCTCCATCGCACAGCTCGTGGCCTCGGGCATCGCGCAGGTGCGCGGCGCCGATCACTCACCGGCAGCAAGCCATTCGGCCTTCACCCCGCACCCCATCCAGGGGTGGACGCCGGACTTCATTCCGTATGTGCTGCAGGAGTCGATCGACCAGCATTTCTACGACGAGCTGATCCCCGTCGCCGGCCCCGACGCCATCGCCTGGTCGCGCAAGCTGGCGGCGCAGGAGGGGATCTTCACCGGGATCTCGGGCGGCGGGTCGCTCGCCGTGGCCATCCAGGTGGCCGAGCGCGCGGCCGAAGGATCGGTGATCTGCTGCATGCTCCCCGACACGGGTGAGCGCTATCTCTCGACGCCGCTGTTCGAGGGGGTCGCCACCGACATGACCGACGACGAAGTCGCCCTGTCGCGCTCGACCCCCGGCTTCCAGATGGACCCGCCGCCCGCCTAACGGGCGGTCGCGGAACGACACCGGGGGGCCGGCATCGAGTGCCGGCCCCCCGGGTTCGTCCCCTCGTGGTGCGGTCGTGCTCCCCTAGATCGCCTTCGACAGCCCCCCAAACCGGCGGTCGCGGGCGCGGAAGTCGTTCACCGCCTCATCGAAGTCGGCGTTGGAGAAGTCGGGCCACATGCGGCGCGAGAAGACCATCTCGGCGTAGGCGCATTCCCACAGCAGGAAGTCGCTCAGGCGCTGCTCGCCCCCCGTGCGCACCATGAGGTCGACATCGGGGACGTCGCCCGGGCAGTGGTTCACCATCGAGATCGCGCGGCTGAAATCCTCGCGTGACAGCGCCGCCCCCTGCGGCACCATCGTGGCCGCGCGCACGAGCGTGTCGCGCGACGAGTAGTCCACCGCCAGCCGCAACACCATGCCATCGCAATCCGCCGTCTCGCGCTCGGAGGCCTCGATGGCCCGCCGCAGCTCGGGGGAGAGGCGATCGCGGCGCCCGATGACGCTCAGGCGAATGTCGTTATCCAGCAGGCGCGGTGTTTCCGAGGCCAGGTTGCGCCGGAAGAGCTTCATGAGCGCGTGCACTTCGTCCTGCGGACGATTCCAGTTGTCCGAGGAAAAGGCATAGAGCGTCAGGTAACCCACGCCGGAGCGCCGGGCATGCTCGACGATGCGCCGCACCGTCTTGGCCCCTTCGATGTGCCCCATCGTGCGGCGCTTGCCGCGCTGCTGCGCCCAGCGCCCGTTGCCATCCATGATCATGGCGACGTGCCGAGGCCCGAATGCCGAGACCGAGACGACTTCGCGTCGCCCGTCTCCCGTCTCCCGTCTGAGTGTTGTCGTCACCGCTCGCGAGTGGCTTTGATGATCGCTTCCATGTGCCCGAGATACCGTTCCAGCGCCTGCCGCCCGAGCGGGGACAGCGCATAGTCGGTCTTGGGTAGGCGTCCTTCAAACGACTTGGTACAGAGGATGTAGCCGGCTTCCTCGAGCTTGCGGGCATGGACGCTGAGGTTCCCGTCGGTGGTCCCCATCAGCGACTTGAGCGCGTTGAAGCTCAGCGAATCGTTCACGGCGAGTGCAGAAACGATGCCGAGACGAATGCGCTCGTGGATCAGACGATCGAGGGCGGCCGGGGTCGCATCAGTCGCGTGACCGTCCACCGAGGAGAGCCCGCCCGCTCCCGGCCCGTGGGCCCCGACGTCCCCCGCGGGAGGACGGGTCGAGGCGGCTGTGTTTCGCTTAGCCACCGTACCTCCGTGAGATCAGATAGCCGAACAGCACGTGCAGCCCGCCGAAACCGGCGGCCATGATCGAATTCAGCAGGACACCGCGCAGCTCCGGCGGCCATCCGGCAAAGACCAGCGGGACCGCCAGGGCGATCGCCCCGAAGCCCATGAAGAGCGCCCCCATCACCGGGACGATCGGGACCGACATCGCCCCGCCGGCCATGACCGCGGCGCCGTACATCATGAGCCACATCCCCGGGAGCGCCGGATACCACCCGGCCCGGATCGCCACGGCGGTCAGCACCGCTCCCGCGACCAGCGACGGGAAGAAGGCCAGCGCCAGCTTGCGGGCCAGCGCCGTGGTGAACGTCGCCTTCGACGCGCGCGTCTTGCGCACGGTGTGGTAAACCGACGCCGAAAAGGCGATCGGCGCCGCCGCCATCCAGGTGAGGAGCCAGCGCGGCGACTCGAGATGCGTCCCCGCCACAAGGGTCGCGATGAGCGCCACGATGCCGGTCAGGGTGATCCCGGCCCCGGAGACGGCCGTGAAGGTCCCCGCCGCTTCCATCGTCTGCCGAATGAAGCGAAGGTTGTCCAGCGCCCGGTCCGACAGCGCCGGCGGCGGCGCGGGGGGCTCGAGCTTGAGTGGGCGGTCGTGTCGCGTCATGGGGGGAGAATGTCGCCGTACCCATACTGCCGTCAAGTGCTTTGCAGTGTAAAGACGACGTGACACGCGACCTGTCACAACACGGCGGCGCCCCTCGCCGTGAGGAGCGCCGCCGAGCCCGGAACGCGGTTACGCCCGGGAGGACCCTACCGCGTCACCACCCGCCGGAGCCCCCGTCGGGCGCGTCGTCGTCATCGTCGCTGACCGCCGGGGTCCCCAGCACCTTCCGCAACTCGGCGATCCGCTCGTCGAGCTCCTTCCGCAACACCCCGTACCGCGTGATGGCGTCGCGGCCGATCTTCTGGTCGGCCTGCATCGTCATGCTGTAGAGGTACTGGATGTGTGCCTGCAACTCCGGCTTGGAGTAACGCACCGACGGCATGATGACCTTGGCCCGCAGCGCTTCCAGCGCCTTCAGCGTGTCGGCCGCACTGGCCGCCGAGGCCAGGCGACGGCGCCCGTCCTCGATCTGCGCGGCGACCTGGTTCACCTCGGTCACCATGTCGCGCACCTTGACGTTGTGCTGGAACTGCTCGCGCAGGTCGGCGAGCGTCACCCCGTCACGTGCAATGCGCGGGTCCATGCGCAGCTCGAGCGGCCGGGTCGCCGACCAGCTCCCGCTCGTCAGGCGCACGCTGTACCGTCCGGGGACCACGCGCGGCCCGTTGCGCCCGCTGCGGGCGGGGTTGGCGTCCCACGGCCCGGCGACGGTGAAGTCCCAATAGAAGCGGTTCACCCCCGCCGCGGCCGGGAGGCGTGGCGCCCCCGAGCGCTCGCTCACCATCTGCCGCATCGACGGCTGCACCGTCTCGCGCTCCCCTTCCCCGGCACTGGTGAAGGCGCGTAGCACCTTTCCAGTGGCATCGAGGATCTCGAGCGTCACCGGCGCCGACGGCGCGCGACCGAGCCAGTAGTCGATCTGCGCCCCGGCCGGCGGGTATTGCGGATCGGCCGGGTCGGAGCGCGACGACTCGACGCCGCCGAACGAGCCGGCGTAGCGCTGCAGGATCGCCGGACGCGGCGCGAGCAACTCGGCGTCCGCCTTCACCACCTGGTCGGACAGCTGGTGCAGCGACGACAGGTTGTTGAGGATCCAGAACGAGCGCCCCTGCGTCGAGAGCAGGAGGTCGCCGTGCTGCACGCGCATGTCGGTGATGGGCACCACCGGCAAGTTGCGCTGGAACGACTGCCACTGCTTGCCGTTGTCGAACGAGATGTACATGCCGAACTCGGTGCCGGCGTAGAGCAGTCCCTCACGCGCCGGGTCCTCGCGCACCACGCGCGTCGGGGTGTTGGCCGGGATGCCGTTGGTCCCCGGCGTCAGCAGCGTCCACGTCGCCCCATAGTCATCCGTCCGATACAGGAACGGGCGGAAGTCGCCTAACAAGTAGCAGTGTACGGCGTAGTACGCCGAACCGCGACGGTGCGGCGACGGCTCGATCTGCTGGGTGCGGCAACCGTCCGGCGGCCCCTTGAAGCCGTTGCGCGTGAAGTCGTCCGAGGTGGCGACCAGCCCACGCGGCGTGATGTCCTTCCACGTCTTGCCGTTGTCGCGCGTGATGTAGAACGGACCGTCGTTGGCGCCGGTCCAGATCACCCCGGGCTCGAGGACCGACTCGCGAATCGCGTAGATGACCGAGAAGTACTCCTCCCCCGTCACGTCGATCGTGATCGGCCCGCCGCTCGGCGCCTGCTGTCGCTCCGTAGGGTTGAGCGTGAGATCGGGCGAGATCGTCTGCCAGGTCACCCCTCCGTCGCGCGTGCGGTGCACGTACTGCGATCCGTAATAGACCGTGTTGGGCTCGTTGGGCGAGACCTCCATCGGCGAGACGCGCTGGAAGCGCAGGATCATGTCCTTGCCCGGGTTGCCATAGAGCGACTGCCCGCCGTTCCAGTACGGCTGCTCCTGCCCGGTGCGCATGCTCATGCGCGAGAACTGTCCCTTGCAGGCGCCGTAGACCGTATCGGGGTTGGTGCGATGCGGCATGATCGGGCCGGTCTCGCACCCGGGGCCCTGCATCCACTCCTGCATCGGCGAGTCCGGGCGCCCCGACGTGAGCGGGAGCGACGGGACGATGAGCGTGGAGTTGTCCTGCTGTGCGCCGTACAGGCGATAGGGGAACTGGTTGTCGGCGATGACCTGGTAGATCTCCGCCGTCGGCTGGTTGTACAGCGTCGACCAGGTCCGCCCGCCATTGAGCGTGACCGTGGCGCCGCCGTCGTTCGACTGCACCATCAGCTCCGGATTGTTTGGGTTGATCCAGAGGTCATGGTTGTCGCCGTGCGGGATGTTCTGCGGGCGGAACGTCTTCCCGCCATCGGTCGACTTGTAGAACCCCTCGCTCATCGTCCAGAGCACGTTGGGATCCTTGGGGTGCACCACCACGCCGGTGTAGTAGAACGGGCGGGTGAGCATCGGCCCGAAGCTGCTCACCAGCGTCCAGTTCTCCCCAGCGTCGTCAGAGCGGTACAGGCCGCTCCCGGGCTTGGCTTCGATGATGGCCCACACCGCGTTCGGCGTGGCGGGGGAGACGGCGAGGTTGCTCTTGCCGAAAAGATCACCCGGCAGCCCGTTCGTCAGCTTCTTCCAGGTGCTGCCGCCGTCGACCGACTTGTAGATCCCGCCTTCGCGCGCGCCGGAGATGATCGTCCACGGCTTGCGCTCGGCGCGCCACATCGAGGCGTACACCACGTTCGGATTGCCCGGCTGGAACTCGACGTCGACCGCGCCGGTGGAGTCGGAGACGAAGAGGACGTTCGTCCACGTCTTGCCGCCGTCGGTGGTGCGATAGACGCCGCGTTCGCGGTTGGGGCGGAACGGATTCCCGATCGCGGCGACGAAGGCGACGTCCGGGTTGTTCGGGTGGATCTCCACCCCGCCGATGTTTCCGACCTTGTCGAGCCCGACGTGCGCCCACGTGGCGCCGGCATCGCTCGACTTGTAGACGCCGATCCCGATGGCGACGTTCGAGCGATAGCCATCGGAGCCGGTGCCGGCGTAGATGACCTTGGGATCGGAGTCGGCGACGTCGATGTCGCCCATCGACCCGACCTTGAAGTACTTGTCGCTGATGTTCTGCCACGTCTGCCCGGCATCGGTGGTGCGCCAGACGCCGCCACCGGTGGAGCCCATGTAGAACGTGTGCGGCTCCTGCGGCACACCGGTCACCGTGGTGACGCGGCCACCACGCGCGGGGCCGATCATGCGGTACTGCAGGTTGGCGAGGTGCGACGCGCTCACCTCGGTGAGCGGTGCCGCGGGAGCGCGGCGCGCGAGGGCCGGTCGGGCGGCGGCCGTCGCCTGCGCCCCGAGCTGCGGGGCGAGGAGGACGGCCGCGAGGAGCGTGGCCCCCGCCGCGCCACGGTGCGCGGAGATCGGACTGCGTTGGTGCATGCTGCGCCTCGGGGTGGGGAGGAGTGTGCTTCTACAACGTGCGGGCGACGCCTCGCGTTGGCGGCGCCCGTCCGCGCGGGAATCTGCCTCGGAAGGGGCGGCGAGGCGAGTCCGGACTTGCGCCGCCCCTGCGCCGGACGTTGCGTTGCCCCATCCCCCCGCCGATCCCTCCATGCCGTCCACGATGCGCCTGCGCCGAACTCCCGTGACTCCCACGACATCCACCCCACGCCGCCGCGCGTTGCGCCTGCTCCTCGCCACCGGTGCCACGCTCTTTGCAGCCGCCGCCCTCCCCCGCGCCGGCTCGGCGCAGGCCGTCAACGAGGCGCGCGTGCGCTGGGAGCGCATGTGCCAGATCCGGAAGGACAAGTTCGACCGGATCCTCCCCGAGGCGATGCGGGAGAACGGGATCGACATGTGGATCGTGGCGATCAAGGAGGGACACTACGATCCCATGTGGGACGTGCTGGGGCGCGGATACGCCGGCAGCATCGGCTACTACATCTTCACCGACCGCGGCGACCGCGTGGAACGCGCGGCGTTAGGCCTCACCGACCACCATCGCGAGGCGTGCGGCGCCTACGACATCGACGAGGACGGCGCCGACCTCGCCGCCTTCGTCACGGCGCGCAACCCGAGGAAGATCGGGCTCAACATGTCCGACGAGATGGGAATGGCCGACGGCCTCACCCATACCCTGCACGCACACATCGTGAAGACGCTCGGCGCCCCCTACGCCTCGCGCATCGCGTCGGCCGAGAAGCTCGTCTCCGACTTCAGCTCGCGGCGAACGGCGAGCGAGCTCGTGGCCTTCGGTGCTGCGGGAGAGATCGGTCGCCAGATCGCCGAGCGCGCACTCTCCAACGCAGTCATCACGCCGGGGGTGACGACGCTCGCCGACGTCGCGTGGTGGATCCAGGACGAGATGCTGCGCCGCGGACTCGGGACGTCGTTCGAGGTCCCCTCGATCTACATCACCGGCCCCAACGGCATCGAGGCAACCTCCAACGACCGCATCATCCAGCGCGGCGACTTGATGATGATCGACTTCGGCGTCGGCTACCTCAACATGTGGACCGACCAGAAGCGCATCGCCTACGTCCTTAAGCCGGGCGAAGTGGCGCTCCCCGCGAGCTACCAGCGGGCCTTCGACAACGCCGTGAAGGTGCGCGACGTCATTCACCGCACCGCCAAGGCGGGGAAGAGCGCACAAGCGATGATGGACGAGGTGAACGCGGCGATCGCCAAGAGCGGCCCGCTCCCGATGCGTGGCTTCAACCAGGTGCGCGCTGACGCGTCGATCGAGTTCATCATCGGCTGCCACTCGGTCGGCGACTGGGGGCACGGGATCGGGCCGTCGATGGCGTTCTTCAACCCCGGCCGCCTCACCTACGAGATCCGCCCGAGCAACCTCTTCTCGATCGAGCTCTTCGCCTACACGCCGATCCCGGAGTGGGGGGGCAAGAAGCTCCGCATTCCGCTGGAAGACGACGCGGTCATCACCGAGCGCGGGGTGGAGTGGGTGTACCCGGTGAATCCGCGGATCCTGCTGGTGAAATAGGGAGAGAGACGGGAGACGGGAGTGCGCACGGCGGTGCCGCGCGCACTCCCGTCTCCCGTCCGCCCTACGGCTTCCGCTTCCCCCACAACGGCGGCGGCGGCTCCGTCATCATCCGCGTGGGCGCCGAGGGAAGCAGGCGCAACGCCTCCTGCACCGCGCGCTCGAGCTGCGGATCGCGACCGGCAATGACCTCCTTCGGCGTGTTCTCCACGTCGATGTCGGGCCCCACACCCTCGTTCTCCACCGCCCACTTGCCGTCGCGGGTGAAGAAGCCGCCGCGTGGGGCGATCATGGTGCCGCCGTCGATGAGCACCGGGGTATCCCACGTCCCCACGAGTCCGCCCCACGTGCGTTTGCCGACGAGCGGCCCCACCTTCCGCCGCTTGAACATGTACGGCATGAGGTCGCCGCCCGAGCCGGCCATCTCGTTGATGATCATAACCTTCGGCCCCCAAATACCGGCAGCGGGCGAGGTGAACGGGACGCGCTCGCCTTCCCGGTTGTTGAAGTAGCCGTCGAAGTCGCGCTCGCGGATGTCGATGATGTAGTCGGCCGCCGAGCCGCCACCGTTGAAGCGCTCGTCGATGATCGCCCCCTGCTTGTGCTGCTGCGCGAAGTAGTACCGGTTGAACGAGGTGTAGCCCGGCTGCCCCGTGTTGGGGATGTACACGTAGGCCAACCTCCCCTGCGACAGCGAGTCCACGAGGCGGCGGTTCCCCTCGATCCAGGCGCGATTCCGCAATCCGTTCTCGTTGGCAACCGGCGTGACGACGACGCGCCGTGCCCCCGCCATGTCGGGGGTGCCGTTCACCATCAGGACCACCTGCCGGTTCGCCGTCCCGTCAAGGAGGCGATAGATGTTGTCCGGGGCCTGCAGCTCGGCGCCATCGATCGACAGGATGTAGTCGCCGACCTTCACGTTGATCCCGGGGCCGCTGAGCGGGGCGCGCAGTTCGGGGTTCCAGCTCTCGCCGTCGTAGATGCGCGCGATGCGATAGCGCCCGTTCTCCACCGCGAAGTCGGCGCCTAACAAGCCGACATTCGCCGACGGAACCTCGGGGGTGTCACCGCCGCGCACGTACGAGTGTCCGACGGCCACCTCGGCCCCCGTCATGTCGAGGAGGTAGCCGAAGTCCTCGCGGTGCGCGACGTGGGCCACCATCGGCTCGTACATCGCCTTCACCTTCTCGTAGTCGGCCCCCTGCATGTTGCTCACGTACAGGTACTCGCGCTGGTTGCGCCACCCTTCGGCGAACATCTGCTTGTACTCGGCGCGCGGGTCAACGAGCATGCGAATGCCGGCGTTGAGGCGCCCCTGCCCCGCCGTGGGTGCCGGGCCCTCGGTGTTCACGATCGCCAGGGCCCCCTGCGGACCGGCACCGCGCCACAGGAGCTTCTTCCCGTCCTGCGAGATGGTGTACTGCGCCACGCCCGACGCGAACGGCGTCGCCCGGCGTTCCTTGAACGTGTACCGATGGAGGACGTCGCCCCCGCCCTGCGGTCCGCCCGTCGCCGTCCCGACGTCCGGCGTGTTCTCGAGGAAGAAGAGCGTCCCCGCGCCCCCGGCCTTGAGCGCCGAGTAGTCGCGCGGCGCCACGCCTAACGATATGACCCGGTTGACCAGGCCGTCGAAGTCGATCGTGACCGCGGGCGCCAGCGGTGTCGCATCCCGGTTCCCTGCCGCCCCCGACGGCGGCGCCACGGGCGCTGCCACGCCCGTCTCCCGCCTCCCCTCGCCCTCTTCATCGCTTTCGGGGGCCAGTGGAGAGGGATCGGCCTTGCGCAGCACCGCCGCATAGATCGCGCGCGTCACCGGATGATCGTACGACGACATGTCCAACCATCCGGAGCGAGGACCGAAGTCGGTCGACGCCGTCCAATAGAGGTACTTCCCGCTCGCATCCCACGCCGGCCACGAGGCGTCGGCCATGCCGTCCGAGAACTGACGCGTGGTGCCGGTCTGCACGTCGTGGACGAAGATGGCGCGGAAGAGCGACGGGAGCCGCTTGGCGTACGCGATCCAGCGCGAGTCGGGGCTCCAGACTGCGTTGATCGACCGTTCGGGGAGCATGTACGGATCGGTGTCGATCTTGCTCGAGCGTCCTGACACGACGTCGGTCACCCAGAGGCGCAGGTGTGCGTCGGTGTAGAGGAGCTTCGAGCCATCGGGCGACCAGGCCGGCGTGTAGTAGAACGACGGCTCGGGGAGGGAGATCGTGCGCGGCGGCGTGATGCCGTCCTGCGACGCGATCACGAGCTGGTAGGCACCGCCGGCATCGGAGAAGTAGGCCACCGACCTGCCGTCCGGCGACCAGGCCGGCGTACGTTCGGCGCTCCCGTTGGCGCGCGTGAGGTTGCGCCAGTCGCCCTTCTCGGCAGGGATGGTGAAGATCTCGCCGCGCGCCTCGACGGCGGCACGCTTTCCGGTGGGCGAGAGGGCGATGTTGCTGATGCGGTTGCCGACCTCCTTCCACTGTGGCACGAGCCACGGGAAGTCGCCGCGGACCGTGATGGAGAGGCGCTTGTGCTGGCGGGTGCGCGGGTCGAGCGTGTGCAGGTAGCCGCCCTGCTCGAAGACGACCAGACCACCGCCCGCATCGAGCGCCTTCACGTCGAAGTCGGTGAACTTCGTGAGCTGCTCGAGGGCCTTGGTCTTCGTGTCGTACGACCAGACGTTGTGCACGCCGTCGCGATCGGAGGCGAAGTAGACCACGTCGCCGATCCACGCCGGGTCGATGTCCTTCGAATCGGTCCAGGGGGGCGACGTCAGTTCGTGGCTGGCCAGGTCGAGGATCCAGATCGCCCGGTTCTGCCCGCCGCGATAGTTGCGTCGTTCATCGTCCCACGAGCCGTTCATGCGATAGGCGACGCGCCTCCCGTCAGGGGCAATCTTCCCCTGGAAGGCGCGCGGCATCGGGAGCGCCGTCTCCACATCGCCCTGCGGCGCGACGGTCCAGAACTTCGGCTGCCCGTTGGACGACGCGCGCGCCGACGAAAACACGATGCGCGCGCCGTCGGGCGTCCACCCCTGCACCACGTCCGCCCCCGGGTGCCACGTGAGGCGACGCGGCTCGCCACCGTCCACCGGGACGACATAGGCGTCGGTGTTGCCGGCATACTGGCCGCTGAAGGCGATCCACTTCCCGTCCGGCGAGAAGCGCGGATTGGTCGTGACCCCCTGGAAGGTCGTCACGCGGCGAGCATCGCCCCCATCGCGCGGTGCGGTCCAGATGTTGTTGGCGTACGCGAAGGCGACGTGCGTCGCACTAATGGTCGGCTGCCGGAGGAGCCGAGTCTGCGCGCTGGCGGGGCGGGCGGCGGCGAGGGCGGCAAGCGCCGCAAGGGCGGCGTGCAACGCGAAAGGAAGTCGACGGTCCATCGGGGAGGGCAGGAATGAGACAGGCCCCCAGCCGATGCGGCTGGGGGCCCTCAATCATGCCTGCCGGAGACTACCAGCGCGAGACGCGTCGCTCGCAGTAGTCGCGAATCCGCCGGCGCTCGCGGATCGCCTCGCGACGCGTGTCCACGCGATCCCAGCGCGAGCGGCGCCACAAGTCGCGCTCGCAGTCGCGGAAGGCGTCCCACTGGTAGCGGTTCCAGCGACGGCTGCGACGCTCGAAGTCACGCTGCTCGCGTTCGTACGCCTTCCAGTCGTCATCGCGCCCGTACCCCCACCCGATCCCCCGGTTGTCCCGGCGATCGTCGTAGCGATCCCGGTCGCGATCCCGATCACGATCCCGGTCGCGGTTCTTGTCACGGTTCCGGTCCCAATCCCAACGGTCATTGCGCCCCCGCTCGACGTCGACGTCGCGTTCGCGCGACCGGACTTCCCCTTCGCTCGGCACTCGCTGGGCAGCGCTCACGCGAGGGGACACGGCCAGGACTGAGGTGGCCATCAGGGCAAACAAGGCGATTCGCATGGTCTCTCCCGCGTCGGGGTGTCGAAGCGTCAACCGGTGCCAGGTACGGCACGTCGCTCGCGCGACGCTCCGACCGTATCTAGGGCAGCATCGGTGCCACGCGCGAGAGCGGCGCCGTGAGCGCGTAAGTCGTTGCAACGACTCGGCGTGCGAGATCTCGCGCATCTGACCGGCGCTTCCGGTGTCGCCGCTGGAGGACGAAACGCTGTCCTCCCGAGGCGTGCTTTGCGGAGGGCCGCGCCATCGCGGCGCGGTCGGTGGGCCGACGTGCGCTCCCAACGCGTGCCGTCGAAGGACCGTCCGGTCCTGTGGCGCGCACGGTGGCCGCCTCGCATTCTACGGCAGGCCCGATTCGAGGGATGACGCCTGGCGCGGCGTCCATCGCGTCGGCGCGACTCCCGCGTCCCGGAGACCTAACGATGGCGTCGACCGTTCCGAATCGCCCCGCCCCCAACGGGCCGCTCGACGCCGTCTACGGTGATCGCCTTCGGTCGCTCGCGCTCCTCGTCGGCAACACACCGCTGCTCGCCCTCGACTTCAGCTTTGGCGGCGAGTCGCGCACGGTGTACGCCAAGCTCGAGTCGATGAACATGACGGGGAGCGTCAAGGATCGGATGGCGCTCCACATCCTGCGCAGCGCAGCGCAGCAGGGCGTGCTCGCGCCGGGAGCGCTCATCGTCGAGGCCACGAGCGGCAACACCGGGATCTCCTTCGCGGCGTTAGGGCGCGCGCTCGGCCACCGGGTGGCCATCTTCATGCCCGACTGGATGAGCAGCGAGCGCATCAACCTCATCCGCTCGTTCGGCGCGGACGTGCGCCTGGTCTCGCGAGCAGAGGGTGGCTTCCTGGGCTCGATCGCGCTGGCCGAGACGCATGCGGCCAGGACGCCCGGGGCGTTCCTGCCGCGCCAGTTCTCCAACGAAGCCAACTCCGCGGCCCACGAGCAGAGCACCGGCCCCGAGCTCTGGTGGCAACTCGCCCCGCTCGGCCTCGCCCCCGATGCGTTCGTCGCGGGGGTCGGCACCGGCGGGACGATCATGGGAACCGGGCGCTACCTGCGCGAGAACGATCGCTCGATCGCCCTCTATCCGGTGGAGCCGGAGAACTCGCCGACCCTCTCCACCGGCCACAAGGTCGGGCACCATCGCATCCAGGGGATCTCGGACGAGTTCATCCCCCCCATCGTCGACCTCGACTACCTCGACGAGCCGATCGCCGTCGACGACGGCGACTCCATCATCATGGCGCAGAAGCTGGCGCGTGACGTGGGGCTGGCCGTGGGGATCTCGTCAGGCGCCAACTTCCTCGCCAGCATCATCGCGCAGGAACGGCTGGGGCGCGACGCGGTCGTCGTCACCGTCTTCCCCGACAGCAACAAGAAGTACCTGTCGACCGACCTGATGCGCGACGAGCCGTCACGCCCCGAGTTCCTCTCGCGGCACGTGACGCTGCACGGCTTCCGCGTGATGGCACGTGCGTGCGCGCTCTGCAATCACTCCGCCGAGTCGCTCATCGACCCGAACGAGTCCAGATCCTCTTCGTTGGAAGCGCCTCCCGATCGATGATCGTGCCGCGCGCCACGACAGTCTCGAGGCGCCGGACGTTGCGAATGTCGGCCAAGGGATCGGCGGTGAGCACGAGCAGGTCGGCCGACTTGCCGCGCTCGATCGTCCCGTAGTCGTCGAGCGCCTTGCTGGCCAGGGCGCCGTTGCGAGTGGACGCCACCAGCGCCTGCATCGGCGTCATCCCCAGCTCGACCAGCCCCTCGATGGCCGCCAGCGACCCGGTCCCCGGATCCTGCCACGCCGGCTTGGGCTCGCGGCGGAATTCCGGGGCGAGCCCGAGGTAGTTGTCGGTGGCGATCGTGGTGACGCACCCCGCCTTGATCAGCTTCTCCGCGTTGGCGCGCCGGATCGCCATCCCGCGATCGCCCTGGTCGCGCCGCTTCTCCGCCTCCGTGCGCGCGCGCGGCACCACCCCCTTGGCGCGCGCCGAATCGACGCGTGCCTGACGAGTGGAATCGTCGCGGCGGAGCTTGGTG
>ERZ795061.1604-NODE-1604-length-21818-cov-15.492028_pt1 | contig 21818 bp, 18 predicted proteins | sample MGYA00375145_ERZ795061 | MGnify/ENA primary metagenome ERZ795061 (study PRJEB30190, sample SAMN05720144) | anaerobic digester metagenome | isolation source: active sludge of municipal wastewater-treating anaerobic digesters | place: USA | collected 2014-12-22 ... | reverse complement strand
GATATGGACGCCAAGTACGGCAAGACTGCCGGGAGCGCGCCGCCCCCCGCACAGCAGCCCGCTCCTGCGCCGCAATCGGTACAACAACCGCAGGGCATGGCAGACAGGGTTCGCGGGTACTTCGGGTCTCCGGACGCGCGCATGAAACAGAACGGCCTCGCCTTTGGTGGCGCGGTTCCTGCGCAGGATGTTCCCGGCGGACGGGCGGTTGCACAAGCGGTGGCGGGTCGGCAGGTATTCGGGCAGAGCGACGGCAGCGGACGGGACGACGCACTCCCCGCTGTGATCGACGGGGAACGCCCTGCCGCGCTGACTTCCGGCGAGTTTGTCTGGCCGGTGAACGCAGTGAAGTATTTTGGCATGGCGAAACTGAACAAGATGCTCGCCGAAGCCGAGAAGGGGATGGCTCCGCAAGACGAACCCGCGTAGAATTCCTGAACCCCGACACGAAAGAGAGCCGACATGGGCAACCCATACGACATCGCAGACGACGACCCTGATTATCTGGCAATCCTTAAGCGGTACGGGGTAGAACCGCCGCAGGCTCAGAAGCCAAAGGGCGGGTTTTTCGGGGACGTCGCGCGCGGTACCGGTCAGGTTATCGGGTCGTTTGGTACGACCGCGAAAGACCTTGGCGCGGAGCGTATCGGTGGCGCGATGGAGAGTTACGGCACTGGGCTTGCTCGACGTAACCCTGCCGAGATCAACACCTTTGCCGACGTTGTGGAGAAGCCGTTCACCACGATCCGTGAAGGCGCGGGGGAGATGCTCCCGCAACTACCGGCCAACATTGGTGCTGGTCTGGCGGGTAGGGTCATTGGCGGCGCACTTGGTTCGTTTGCTGGCCCTGTGGGTACCGCTGCCGGGCAGTGGGCCGGCGGACTTGGTGGCGCATACCTCGCCAACCTTGCGCAAGAATACGGAAGCATTCGTCAGGATCAGGCCGAAGAAGGGATCGACAAACCTGGGCGCGCACTCGCTGCCGCTACCCCTGCTGCTGCGCTGGACTTCGCTATCGGTCCCGAAGGCAAGGTCATCAAGAACATCGCCAAGAAGGGGCTGAAGACCGGTCTTGCCGAAACCGCTGAAGGCATCGCCAAGGAAGGCTTCTTCAAGTCGGTTGGTAAGGGGGCGCTTACGGAAGGTCCGCTCACTGAAGGCCCGCAAACCGCGATGGAGCGTTGGGGTGCCGAGAAGCCGCTGAATACCGGCGAGGCTTGGGACGAGTATGCAGTTGCCAGCGCCAAGGCAGCGGCAGGCGGTGGAGCGATGACTGGTGTCATGCACCCGTTCGGTAAGCGCCCGCAAGGCGAGAAGCCTCTGACCGAAGACCGTCCGACGAACTTGTTGACGCCGGACATGCCGGAAGGCCCGGCAGGGACTCAGGGCGAACTGTTCGACAAGGAAGCGTTCCTCAACCCGAACGCGCCGGTAACTGATCCTGCCAGCATTTACGACACTATGCGCGGAGAAGGGTCTTTCGCCGGTCCGGTCATGGACGCGGACACTGCTACAGCCGGCGACAACGCGGAGTATCAGGCGCAGCTTCATGAACTGATAACGGACCGCAACGAGATTGATGCGTACATCAAGTCCTTTGAAGATGCCGGACATGGTGCCACCAACGGTTTGTTCAACAACCAGGAAGACCTCGAACGGGTAGAACACGCCAAATCGCTCCGGGCGCAAATCGAGGATCGAATGGAGGCGCTGGCGACGCAGTTCTATGGCGACGAGTACGTCACCGAAAAGCCAAACGCCAAGGCTCCGCGTACCAAGAAGGCCGCGACGAAGGAAGGGGCAACGCGGGCAGAAGCACGTGCCGCACGTACCGAAGACGCCGCATCAGTGTCCAAGACGGTTGACGCCGTACGCTTCATTGACCCGCGCAAGATCGCTGAGTACAAGACGTTCGAGAAGGAGGTTGTCAGTCGTATCGCCCCCGAGCAGCGGCAGGCAGCACGGGACGAGTTCGTCAGTCGTATCTCCGGCAAGTCTTCTACGCCGCAGCGGTCGCTTGACTTCAGCGCACCGAAACCCGTGCGCTTCGAGGATGTCGGCTTCGGCACTGACGGTTATGGTATCGGCAACGTCGAGTCGCAGGAAGACCGTTTGGGGAGTGGGTGGCAGACTGACTTGCTGGCGCAACCTACGGCATCCGAGACGAACGCGGCGAGGCAAGCAGAGCGGCGCGCTGCCGCGATGTCCCGTATTGAACAGGCAGTATCGGGGCGTCTGGCCAGAGTGCCGTACTCCGCTCCGGTCGGTGAACTCATCGAGCGCGGGCTTTCGGCAAACGAGCCGACTGCAACCGGGCACCGTAACGGTGCCACAGAGGGTACGCTCGATCTGTCCGGCGTGCGCGTCACTCCGGAAGAGAAAGAAGCTGCGAGCAAACTCGCGGAATGGCAGCGCGTGTACGACAAGAAGCACGTGTACCGTAAGAGGCTCACTACCGCAGAGAAAGCGATTCTCGCACAACCGAAACCGGTTGTATCTCCCGTCGCTGTACTCCCGCAACGTGAGGACGTTGCGGTGGCTCGCGTGCCGCAGGGGGCACCTGCTGCCTCTGGTAGCGCGCTCGATCTCTCCGCTGTGCGTGGAGCGCAAGCTGTTGGCACGCCCAACCCGGATGCCCGTGTCGAGAACCCGTTCGCAGAGTCGTTTGCCCTGCGGCGTATTACCATCAAGAACCGTCTCGGCGTCGACTTGACCGAAGACGAGCAGGCGATGCTGACTCGGCGCAACGTCGAGATCGAGTCCGTGCCGGAACGACGCGCCCGCGAACTTGGGCCGCGACAACTGGATATGTTCGGCGCGCCAATTGACCGCACAGCGCCCGGCGCGGTTGAGGAAACTACAGGCGACGAAGTAGAAACCGAAACCCCGATGCAGCGACGCACCAACGAAACTACGGGCGTTCGTGACTTTACCGGTCAGCAGGAGATGTTTAACGAAGACGGTAGCGCAACGTACGCCGCTGGCGGAAATCCGTGGGAAGGTGTTGATCGTACCACCGAAGCGCTTCGAGTTCTCCGCGCCAGTCCGACACGGGAAAATCTTGACGTTGCCTTGCGCACCGCTTTCGCTGAAGGGCTGATCGAACGGCATGCGACGGTGTCGGATGTTACGCACGAAAAGACGGTGCGGGACGCTGCGCAGCAGGGGCTTATCCCCAAGAACAAGATCATCGAAATCCAGACCGCCGCAGACGCACAGGAAGCTACGCGGGCGAAGGCGCAAGCGGCACTGGACGGACTGTTGGCGATCAAGAAGCCAACCGCTGCGGATAAAGCCTCGATGGCGAAGCTGCGGGCGACGATTCATGGAGTGGATACGTACTTCGCAAACGTCGAGGCAACGCACGACGCTGTCGTCGCTCCCGCCAAGCAGTTTGCTGAACTCCGCGCGATGGCCGCACGCAAGAACATCGGCGTCAACGCGGTGCGCATCGAGCTGGAAAAGACCCTGGCGCGCAACCAGCGCCGCGCCTTACCCAAGAACTTCGCGTACCAGTATGAAATTCTCGACCTGAATGAGCAGCAGCGGGACGAGATCGAGCGCCAAAACCTAACCCAACTGGCCCAACTCATCAAGGACAACGGCGGCGTCATCGTAGTGTCCGAACAAGATTTGGCAGCGATTGGCGTGCGCAAAGAAAACCTCAAGTATGGCGTCGCAACCCACGAGATTCAACTTACTGACGAACCAGTGCCGCAGTTTCGCCTCATCGCAGGGCAGTCAGTCCCCATCATGCAGCAGGTGGCTGCTAAAAAGGGAGACGAGGACTACAATCCGGCGCAGCCGTTTGTTGTTCGTCAGGTGGAGTCTCCGGCGAATGTTCGCGCCAAAACGCTGAACCGCGACGTGATCCAGATCACCGGGGTCAAGCCAATGAAGCCGCGCCGCGACCGGGGCAAGCGTGTCGCCCCGAGCGAACAAACCGACGCCCTCCGTGAACTGTCCGACATCATCAACCTGCCGGGAGCCGGCGGGCGTCTCGTCCAGATGGCGACGATGGTTGCTCGCGGCATTACCTACGACATCATCGCAAAGAAACTCGGTGTGGAGAAATCCACCGTCTCGGAAAAGCTCCAGTCGGTCGGGCTGACCGCCGAGCAACTCCACGACCTTCAACGCGAAGTCGGCATTGGTGCAGACACGGTATCGTTCGCCGAACTGTTTGGCGACCGGGGAGAAGAAGCCGGGTACTTCCAGGTCAGTGACTCAATTGCCGGGAACTCCGGTGAGGAAAATCTCAGCGACGTCGCTGCCAAGTGGATCAAATCCGCTGAAGCGGCAGCGGATAGAAACGCCGAGGAAGGAGCCAACACCCTACTAACCTCCCTACAAGCAGCGACGCTTCGCGCAGAGATCGAGAACGCAGCAAGAGAGGCCCGTCGTCTTGAAGCAGAAGGTAGAGAGCAGGCCGAGTTCGAGGAAGAAGTCGACGAACAGGACGACTTGTCCGAGGAAAATCAGGAGCATGACGCACGTCTGGAAAGCACGCGCAAGGAGTATGTCAACCGGCTCGCGGCCGTCAAGCAGCAGCGCAAGGAGCTGATGGCGTCGTGGAAAGCCACGCTGGCCGAGTGGGCGGAGCAAGGTAAAGCGATCACCAAAGCGTTGACCGGCACCAAGACTCTTGCAGAGCAGCAAAAGGCGGTCAAAGGTATGGCGCAGCCTCCGTCGCCCGAAAGGCAGGGAGTGCTGGAGTACGAGTACAAGCAAGACCTCAAGTCGCTGAACGAACAGATCGTCGAGCGTACGATGTACCTCACCGAACTGAACGAGATGTGGGTCGACCACGAAGTGTTCAAGGCCGCAGCACGTAAGACCCTCAACGAGGTTGGTGGCGAGAAGCGCTACGCGGCGTGGGCTGAGTGGGAAAAGAAAGTCGCTGCGTCGAACGCTGCTATCGAGCGCCGCGCGAGACTCGCTACGCCGAGACTCGGGTCCGTCCAGTCGCTCTACAACATGCTGCGAGAGGGCGACGTGCGCACCAGCGCGTACAAGGCGCTCGTCGACGCGGGCGTAACCGGCAGAGAGCTGGCGAACACTACTGAAGATGCGATGGTGTACTGGGGCGCTCTGGAGAACAACCCTGTTTCGTGGGAAGACCTGAACGACGGCGCACGCGCCGCGGCACTGCTTGCCACCGCCGCGTACAACCGCACGGTTGCTGAGCTCCGTACCGGGCAACGCAACGCGCTATTCCCTGTCGAGATGTTCAAGCAACAGAGCAGCGTGGCGCTCGACAAACTCGAAAGTTCACTGAGGAGAATTGAAAATGCAGTCAAATCTGGTCAGAGCGTTTCACGCGCTTCCGCCGAAGCAGCAAGAACTGTTTTTGCGGAAGAACCCGGAAACTACGGCCCTGATGGAGAAATCCGCAGCGACCATGAACTCGGGGTTGGAACGGGCCTCGGAGGTATTGCAGCGCGTACCCGCGCCCAACAGCAGCGAGTAAGCTCGTTCCGTGACCTGAAAAAGCTGTTTACCAAAGAGGCGGTCGCCGAGCTGGAGTCCTACGGATTCGACGAGGACACGCTCGCGCTAATCGCACGCGCTGCGCCGAAAGAGGACACGCTCGCGTGGCTTCAGGATACGCTGGCGACTTTCCGCAAGAACTATCAATCCGCGATGTCGGAGGCGGACAAGGTTTCCGAAGCGATACAGCAGGTTGAAGAACAGACCGGCAAGAAGAACACGCGCAGCAAGGTCATCCACGCAGAGAAACCCGCCGTTCCGCCGGCGGCGCAGAAAGCTGTCGACGTGTCGAAAGGCGTTGAGACGCCTGCGCCGATTGCCGAAGCTCCTGTTGAAAAGCAGTACCGAGAAACCCGCGAGGAAATTGCCCGCAAACTCAGCTCCGTCAGTGACGAGATCGTGGCGATCAACGCGGCGGTAAAAACACAGAAGGGACTGAAGCGGACAGCGGCGCAGATCGCGCGACTCAAAGAACTGAACGCAGAGAGCGCACGACTCACGGCCAAACTGTCGTCGAAGCCAAAAGCGGTTGCGCAAACGCCGGAAGACCGCAACCAGAAGCGCAGGGACGCGCGTGCAGCAGAGAAAGCGGCAGCGCTTGCGGAAACGACGCGGGAAATTGCCGCGCTTCTGGATGCAAAGTTCAACGCACTTCCCTACGTGTCTGCCGCTCCGGACAGTTCCTCCATCGCTCCGGGAACGCCCGTGTACTACGGCAACGCAAACCGGGTCACTGGCACCCGCGCGTCAGGCACGTTCCTCCGCATGGACGGCAAGAACGTGGTGATCGCTGGAGACGATGGCTTAACGCGCACACTGCCGGCAAACGCCGTACGGTACGACGCCAACAACGAGTTCAGCCAGAACGAGCAGAATGGCACTGGGCAGGACGCCAAGACGATGGGCGACACCTTGCGCAAGCTGTTCTTCTCCCCGGCGCGGTTCGATAAGCTGGTCACGATTATCCAATCGAAAAATCAGCTTACCCCGGCGCAGTATGCCGACCTGCTTACTGGGTCATCTGACCCTGCCAGCGTCCAGGCGGTGCATCGCAACGGACACATCTACATGTTCGCTGACAACATCGCTCCGGGGCGCGAACTGGCTGTATTCCTGCACGAACTCGGGGTTCACCTTGGTATGGTGAACCTGCTTGGCAAGGCGAAGTACGATCAACTCACTGCGCAGATCGAGCAGTGGGCCAAGGGGTCTGGCAGGCCGGAAAACACGCTGGCAAAGCGTGCGCTCGCTCGCGCCAAAAACGCCGGGGAAGGGCAGAAGAAGTCCGAGTTCGTCGCGTACTTCGTCGAAGAAGCAATACTGCGCGGTGCCGACCCGACGGCTGTCGCCATGATGCGTGAAGGTCCGCTGAAAAGCTGGCTCCGTACCGTGGTCGCGGCGATGAAATCCGCGATGCGCCGGCTCGGGTTCCGCAACACCGACAAGCTCACGACGCAGAACATCATCGACATGGCGTATGGCGCTGCGGCACTGGAACTCACGGACTCGACGGAGAAGGCTCCCCTGTCGAACGGCTCGCGTGATTTCTCAACCGCGTCGGCGGTAATGCAGCGCGTTACGGAAATGTTTCCGAGCAGCAAACTGAACAGCAGCGCTTGGACGAACGTCAAGGATGCGTGGCACAAATTCACGCCGATGTGGCTCACCAACACGCAGCTCGTCGAGCGCTTCGGAGAGAAACTGAAGTCGTTGAAGGCGTACGTCCATCTGCAACAGATGGCGGATTCGACGCGCCAACAGATTCAGGCCGATACGCAGAAGGTCATGGTGAAGTGGAACGCGCTGGACAAAAAGACTGAAGCAGCGCTAGCCAAGCTGATGCTGGAGGCCACGACGCTGCAGGCGCATCCGGACAAGGCGTTCACCGACCCGGCCAACGCCCACCTGAAGCCCGAGAACAAGGCGGCGCACGCCGCACTCGCTGCCGACTGGAACGCGCTGTCGCAGGGGGCCAAGGGTACGTACAACGAAGCGCGCAAGGTACTGGACGCACGCTGGAAGCAGCGCAACGAGGCGTACCACGGCACGGTGAACAACATGTACAACCCCCTCATCGCGAAGGAAACCGACGCGAAGACGAAAGCCCGGTTGATCCGCAACCGGGACAAGGCCCACGCCAAGTACGACAAGCTGATGAGCAGCTTCCAAGGACCGTACTTCCCGATGATGCGTATCGGCGACTACGTCGTTGTTGGTATGTCGCCAAAGTACGCCGCGCTCAAGGCGGAGCAGAAAGACGCGACGGGGGACAAACTCGAAGCGCTCCAGGACCAGATCGACGCGCTGACGAGCGACCCGAGGCACTACAGCGTGTCGTCGTACGAGTCTGCCGGCGAAGCGGAGCACGCGGAAAAGACGCTGCGAACTGCCGAAGGGTTCAGCACCGAGCGGCTGAAGCGTGAAGAGTTCTACGCCACCTTGTCCCCCATGACGACTACCGGCTTTGCTGACCTCGGCTCTGCCATCGACGAGTCCGGGTTTGACACCAAGACCGCGAGCAAGATCAAGGCGATGATGACCGACCTCTTCATTTCCGCCCTGCCAGAAAACTCAGCGCTGTCGCGTGAAGCCAAGCGGCGCAACGTGCATGGTGTGAAAGCGCACGAAATGCAGCGCACCTTCGCCATCTCCGGCGAGCGCGACGCGTTCTACATCTCCCGGCTCAAGCACTCCACCGAGATGAACGACGCGCTGGTCGACATGCAGAAGGAAGCGAAGGCCGAAGACAACAAGTCGTCTGCCGGGTTCAAGTACGAGCACCTCCATGAGGAAATGAAGGCTCGGATGGCGCTCGACATGACGTTCAACGACAACCCCATCCAGAACGCCCTGTCCACGCTGTCGTGGGCGTACCACCTTGGTGTCTCTCCGGCGTTCGTGTTCATCAACTCCACGCAGCCGTGGCTCGTCACTGGTCCGGTTCTGGCGGGGCGTTTTGGACTGAAGCCCGCTACGGACGCGCTGGCCAAAGCCGCCGCCGATTCGTTCAAGATTCTGAAGGCCGCACGGACCGACAAGACCAAACCTGTCGGTGAGCGTCTGACGCAAGCCCTTGACCTGTCCGGACTGTCACCAGAGGAGCAATCGATGGCGGAGAACCTCATCCGTCGCCGCATCCTCGACATCGGCATGGAGCACGACCTGTCCACTGAAGCGCAGGGCATGAACCCGGCGATGGCGAAGGTGCAGCGCGTGATGAGTTGGGCGACGCAGCAAGTTGAGCTGACGAACCGTCTCACGACGTCGCTCGCTGCGTACCGTCTCGCACGAACCGAGAAGAGTATGACGCACGACGCTGCGGTTGACTACGCGTACGACACGACCAGCCAGACGCAGTTCGACTACAACGCGGGCAACACGGCGCGAGTCATGCGCGAAGGCGGACCGGTGCCGATGGCGAAGCTGATCTTCCAGTTCCGTCGGTACCAGCAGAGCATGCTGTACCTGCTCGGGAAGAACTTCGACGCGGCCTTCCGTGGAAACGACACGGACAAGGACCACGCACGGGCGACACTGGGGTATTTGTTTGCCTCGCAAGGGCTTGTTGCCGGCACGTTGGGCGTGCCGATGGCGGGCGTTGCGCTCGCGCTTGCGGGTCTTGGTGGTGATGGGGACGACGAAGAGGGTTCGCCGGAAGTTCGTTGGCGCAACATGCTGACCAAGATGGTCGGCAAGGACGCGGCGATGGTGCTCACTGACGGTATCCCCACCATGTTCGGCGTGAATATCTCGAAGCGGATCGGCATGGGCGACGTCGCTAGTCCGTTCCCGATGGCGAAATTCAACGGCACGCAGGGCAACAGCAAGAACACTGTTGGTCAGGCGATGGTCAATGTTGCCGGGGCACCGGCAAATCTTGCAGTCGGCCTCCTCGACGCGAAGCAGTTCTTTGCTTCCGGCCAATGGAACAAGGGCGTCGAGAAGCTCGCACAGTTCGGCGGCAAGTGGCCGGCAGACATCCTGCGGGCGCACCGGTTCTCGACTGAGGGCATGACCGACCGTCAAGGGCGCGTGATCGTACCTGCCGACAAGTTCACCGGAGCCGACATCATGATGCGGGCTGCAGGGTTTGCTCCAGCGAAGGAGTCTGAGTACTTCCTTGCCAACAACGCCAAGCTGGATGTCACGATGGCCATCAAGGAGCGGCGTACTGCGCTCATCGACCGGCTGGCGCTACGTGCCGAGCAGGGGGAGTCGATCTCCAGCCTCGTCAAGGAAAGCGACGTGACCGAGTTCAATGCCAAGCACAATCGCCAAGGGGCGCTTGGGCGTATCACGGCGTCGGACATTCAGAAAAAACGGATTGCGGACGAAAAAATACCCCGCCAGCGTGACGCCAGCGGGGTACGGTACACCAAAACAGAACGCGACTTCCGAGGGCTTACGGCGTTTGCACGGTAGGACAAAACCGTGGTACACTCCGTTCCGTCATCTCCCTCCCCTACCTCGCGGTAGGTTCGCCGGGGTCGAGCGCAAGCTCCCCCGGCAATTTTTTACCCTGCGTGCAGCCGAATCACCGTTTCAGTGTGCGGCGATACTGCCCTGGCTCCGGCCTCGGGATCGAACTCAAGGCACGGTGCCGCACCCAACTGCGTGTAGCCAACGACACCTTTACCCAAGGCTGCACGGACAACGCCGGTACGCATGTCGACTCCGGGCAGCGACGTACGCAGCACCTTTGCCTCCATCAGTTCACGTTTGAACGCCTGGAACGGCACGCCGTTTTCCGCACACCACGTCGTTACAGCACGTCGCGTCAGGATCAGACGGGGCTTTTCTCCATCAATGCCGAGAGCCAGCCGCCCTTCAACCGGCCCATGAATCGGTATGATCGGGTGTTCCCCTGCCGTGTTCGACCTAGCATCTGCCGTCGAGTACTTCTTCGTCACCAACAGCCGGCCAATCATGTCAGCCATCATGTGCGAGAAATGATCCTCTGAGGTGTTCGCTGCGGTGCTACGCTGCATACGCAACATGTCGGCATGGGCAAGCGCCCACTGCATTACTGCCTTCGGGTCGAAGTGCAGGAACCCGAGTTTTCTGGCGAAGTACAGCCCGACGTAGGCCGTGGTTATCAGGTGGCAGTAGAACCGTTCCGCCCCGGCGTTGACGCCGAGCGCTTTGTGCACCTTGGCGAATACGGCCCGTAGTGCTTCTTCCACCGCCTTGCGGTTACGGATCACGAACCGTATCCACTCCACCCCTACTGCACCATGCGTACGCATCAGCCTGTCGGCGACGTCTTTGCCGTCGGGGAGAAGCATATGTGCGTTCGCCTTGTAATACTCGACATCGACTTCAAACACCCGCATCCGTGCCGCCTCGGGGTCGATGTCCTTGTTCTCCCCGAGCAGCGACTCGATGTTCCGGTTGCTGGTCAGGAAACTTGGCACGTTCCACGGGGGTAGCGGGTTGCGCTCCCGCCCCGCCGTCGTGCCGCCTGCCTTCATCTGCCCGTGTGACAGGGTGTAGAGGGCGTCGGACATCTGGTAGGGCAGGGGGAGTGAAGTGGTGATCTCGTCGAACAGCGTCGGCATGTGGCCCATGTTGCTCAGTCTGATCGGCAGGGCCAGCGGAGTGAATTTCGTAAGGCAGAACTTGTCGACGTCGCCGTAGATATTCAGCGCGTGCCGTATGGCGGTCGACTTGCCGTACGCAGTTCCACGGCTTGTCAGGGCGTAAGGGATACCACGCCACATCGGGTCGGCGACCAGCGGACTGAGAATCGCACCGAAGGCCAGCCCGAAGGCGAACTGGAACGGCTCCGAGTTCTCCCTGTTGTACAGGTAGTTCGTATCCGCCACCCAGTCAGCAACGGTGCCCTCCACGCGAAACGACGCCAGAAGTTCCGGTGACGTGATGTTCTCGCGGCTTATCTCCACCGTCTTGACCTCAAGCGCCGTCACCATTTTGTTGCCGATCAGGAACCCTTGGTAGTCGTGCTTCCACCCGAACTGCGAGTAGGTTTCGACGACTTCTTTCTGATTCCTCAAATTCGTCATGTACTTGTTCATAAACTGACTCGTCAAATTGTCGTCAAGCACCGTAATCAGGCACCCCGCAAGCGCCGTACGCAGCGTTCTCTTGTCGGCGACGCTCTTGGTTGGTATCTCGAACTGCCGGACCCGGCCACGAATGTGTGCCGCCAACCTGAATACGTGTGTGCCGTCTTCCAGAAAGATCATGTCCGTCGGGTAGAACAGCGGGGAGGCGATGAACCTGTGTTCCCACACCTGCGTCTCCGGGTTCTTCACTTTGGCGTAAACCTTATCCGCCGCCGCGTCGTACCCGAAGCCTTCTGGCCAACCGAACGGGGTGGCATCCCCATCGACATCGGGGTTCTTCTTTGGTGCCGCTTCTGGCTGGCACCGTAACGGTGCCTGAACTTCCTGCGTTACTACGGGAATTTGTGGCGCTTCAACTTCGTGGTTGTACCCCAACTGGATCGGCGAGGTACATTTCTGTGCGCAGCTCACACAGCCTTCCGGGTTCTTTTCCTTGAACGTCTGGCACGACGTCGGCCCTTTCGACCACTGATCCATCTTCATCTGGGTGTGCGCGTAGTCATACTCCGGGTGCTTGGCACTCCACTCATGCGCCCACTTCTCGCCGTCCACGAAGAACTTGATAAGGCCGAGGTTGACAAACCAAAGCGGCTCCGAAGTGCCGCCTGTCTTGCTGAACTCTGCCAACTGGTTGCAGTGTTGCGCTGCGATGTCAGCGAACGACTCTGGGTAGTCGGCAGCGCCGAAGTCTGCCAGATTGCCCCTACCACTCTGCATGTAGCTGGGCACGAGCGCCTGCGATGTCAGCTCGTTCTGCTCGATGTAGCCTTGCAGAATCCTGCGGTACTCCTGCGCCGGCAGCGGTGCCGCGCCATTCAGCAGCACCTTGACGCTCTGTGGCTCCTTGCCGGCCTTGTAGTTGTGCGACCCTGCTGGGCGCAGAATGCTGGAGCAATCCTTGTCGCGGCTTGGGTCGAATTTGATCTGCAGGTGGCGCATGATGACGCGCTGCAAACACGCGACGCGTTCCCATTCTGCTGCCGGGATTTCGTCGGTAAAACACCAGTAGGTGTGCAGCCCGTAGCCGGAGCTGACCACCATAGGATCAGGCAGGTTCGTCGCTGCGACGTACGCCTTGACGCCTTCCAGCGCCTCCTTGCGCGTGGCGTACGACATGCCGGCGTCCGACTTGCCAACATCCCAGTCCATCCACAGCGACTTGACGTTCTGCGCGTTGTCCTGCGTACGCCCGACGACATAGGTGAAGTCGTCGCCGCGCTGCGTCTTTATTGTTTCGTGCTTCACCTCCTTGTACGTCGCCATAGCGAAGTACGCATTGTTGTGTCGGGAGTCGATTTCCCTGACTTTGTCCACCATGTCGTCGATGTCGGCAACCGGGTAGTGCACCATGACCCCGCCACGTGGGTGACGGGGTTTGACCAACCATTCGGTGACGAACTTGAAACCGGTGGCGGGCAGTATTCTTTGAAGAAACGTCTGTGTGTCCATTACGCCCCCGTAGAAAGACAACCATGATAACCGGAGGGACTAGCGAGCGACCTGATTTTTCAGTTTGCTGACCAATTTTTTCCGGGCTTTGCGCGACGTGTCCGCAGGAGGAAGCATGCCTTTCTCGATCCCGGCGTCAAGCATTCGAGCGACGCGCATAAGCTGCCGCTCAGTCAAATGATGGGGGATACGTCTTCCTCGGATGTATTCGTGGAGGGAGGCCCGAGCCACGCCAGCGATGATGGCGAACTCCGTCTTGTGCAGCCCCGCACGAGCGATAACAGTGTAGTCCATATGTGTCCTTTGGAAAAGGCCGGTTACGGTTCCGGCGCTGCCGTAGCCAAGAGGATTAGTGCCCTCTATCGCACAGCCGACGGGGGAGACTTAGTCGTCGAAGTCCAGATCGTCCAGCGACACGCTGACGGCGTCAACGATGGGCTGTACCGCTGCCGGGGCAGGAGCCGGGGCAGGAGCCGGGGCAGGAGCCGGGGCAGGAGCCGGGGCAGGAGCCGGGGCAGCCAGCGACGCAGCGACGTGTGCCGGCGCGTCAGGCAGATGCGAGGGAGCCTCCATGCCGATGATCTGTTTGACGAGATCGGAGCCAGCCATCTCGACGGCATCGTGGTAATCGCGCTCTGAAGCCCAGCCCAGCGGCTTGAGCGTCACCAGCGGGTACGACACGGTGAAATCGAACCCCGCCTTCGTCACGATGGCGAACGAGTCCTTCACGCCACGCTTCGACAGGTACTGGCCGAACTCGCGCAGCGGCTTCAGGGATGCCGCAGGGATGCGCAGCAGCATCGGGTCTTTGACGGAACCCGGCGCAGCGACCGCGAGGCGCTTGGAGTCCTGACACGACTTGGCCTTCTTGCCCGCGTCGGTGACGACAGCGCCCCACTGGTTCTGCGGGCAGATCGCGCACTTCGTAGCTTGCTGGTTCGGCACGCCTTCGTCCGGCGTGATGCCGTCGTTCGACGAGCAGTCGGGCGCCTCGTCGGAGCCTTCGACGTACTTGGTGGCGTACCACACCTTGCTGTAGTTGTTGCCGGCAGGGCCGACGCCGAGGATCAGCAGTTCCAGACTGGTGGCAGGCTCATCGGGCGCGTCCGGTTTGGTAATCATGGTGCGCTCGTCGCCACGCTTGATGGCCCACTTACTGCCCTTGATGGTCAGGACGGGGTAGCCGCCAGAGCCAAAGTCGGCGATGTTGCCGGTAACGCCCGTTTGCAGCGACGGGGCGAGGTAAGCGGGAAGGCCGGCAGGGGAGTCAAAAGCGATGATTTCGTTCATTGTGTCATTTCCTTATTGGATGGTAGGTTCGTTCTCGGACAACGTGCACGCGAAGGTGTACGCTTCAGTGAGAAACAGCGTAACAACCTGCAGCGTATCGCCGCAGTACTTGCGCTCAGTGGTTTGCGCCAGAGCGTCGCCGAGTACACAAGACAACACTTCGACACACTCCATCGTGTTGCACCCGGATTTGCTGATAAGCACTCCGACGTCCATGACAAGCGCGGCGGCACGTGTTCTGTCAGCGGGTTGGGTTTCAGTTTGCATCAACTACTCCTGTTAAAACTTACGGCTATAGTCTCCGTCCAGTTGAGTCCGGGCGGGAGGTCGTTGTGCGCCTCCTTGAACTCAGCGACGGCGTCTTTGCTGGCGGCATGGGTAATCATGTGCCAAGCGTTGTGGTCCTGCACGTACTTGAAAAAGATGTCCCAGTCGGCGACGGAGCAGTACGTCCGCGTTTTCTTGAACGCCACTCCAATACCGCGAACGGTGGAGGAGTCGGTGCCGCGTTCGTTGAGTCGACGAAGCATGTCGTTTTCGATCTTGCCCATCGCCGCCTTGTCAGCGGCATCAGTGGCGTCGTACTCACGCTTACGGGCTTCGCGCCGGTCACGGAGCGAGATGTATTTCTTGATGAGCAGGTCATCGGATGCGTCTTGAAGTCTCATGTCAATCTCCTTATATGTACAACAATATACTACAAAAATAAACTCGCCGCTGATTTTTTGCGGCTTCCTTGCACCATATCCAGCAGCACACCCTGCACCTTTTGCTTGTTCTTCAGCCGCTGGTACCACCGCCTTTCTATCTCGGTACAGGCAAGCATGACGATGAACTGCGTGTTTCGTTGCCCGGCCCGTGTGATGCGGGCGTTGGCCTGCTCGAACGTCTCATTCACGATGACTGGTGCGTACCAGAGGATCGTCGATGCGGCGGTCAGGGTCAGGCTGTGCGCCATAGCCGACGGTTGCGCCACGATCACTCTCAGGTGTGGCCCGTGCTGGAACTCGCCAAAGATGCGCGAGCGCTCCGCCTTGCTCACCCCACCGTAGATACACTCACATGCGACGCCTTTCCTGCGCAGGAACGCAGTGAGGTGCTTGACCACGGCAACGAACGGGGCGAACACGATGACTTTCGTCGCCGCTTCTTCGATGGTCTCCAACATGACATTCATGCGCGGCGTAGCGTCCAGCGTTACTTCCTCGCTGTCATCGCCGTAGGCAATGCCGCAAGCGATCTGCACGAGCTTGACGCCCTTCGCGGCTTCGTTGAGCGCCGTGATTTTCCCTTCTGCAACTTCCGCAATGAGCTGCGCGGTCATTTGCTTGTACGCCTTGGCCTGCTCGTCCGACAATGCAACATCCTTGCTCTCGTAGATACACTCCGGCAGGTCGAAGCATTCGTCGCGTTTGAACCGTATCGCCGGCTGCATCGACTGGTACACGACGTCCTGCGCGTCCTCCCGTGGCACCCATGCAAACGGCCCAACACGACGCATCACCCGCTCTCTGAAGTGCGAGAAATACTTGTCCGAGTTCGATGGGTTCGTAATCCGGCACTGCGCCCACGCATCGGTCGGTGCCTCTGGTACAGGCGACCCCGTCATGCCCCAAACCTTGCGCGGAACTTGGCGGTTGCACACGATATTGAACGCCTTGAACCGGTCTGTGCCAGAGTTGCGTACCGCCTGGGCGATTTCGTCGATCAGGATCAGGTCGATGTCAGGACGTTTGCCGAGCGCCTCTACCATGCCGGGTACTTTCAATCCGTCGTGGTTGATGATGTAGATGTCGGCGTCGACAGCGAGCGCCTTCATTCGCTGTGCGCGTGACCCATGCACAACCGACACCCGCAGGTGGGGAAGATGGTTACTGATCTCGTCCGCCCACGTGCTCTCCAGAGAGGACAGCGTACTGACGACCAGCGCCCGATGGAGTATCCCCTCGCTGCGAAGAAAGTCGTACCCCCACAGAGACGCCAGTGTCTTGCCCGTGCCCATCTCGTTGAGGCAGAACAGACGGTCGTGCAGGGTAAAGAACGCAGCCGTGGTGAGCTGCGCGTCGAACGGCTTGATGCCTCCGTTGATCGGCCACGAGTACTGCGACAGGATCGGTGGCGGTGCTAGGATGCCGAGGTTGTTCAATACCCGCACTTCGTCCGACCCGTGACGAACCGCCACGTACTCCTTGCCTTCGTGGAGTACTCTGCGGGACTTCGGGAGTATGGTGAGGACGCGGTTCGGGTCTTTAAGCCGCAGGAGCAGCGCGTTCTTTTCCTTGTGGATCAGCATGGGTCACTTCTTCCCCTTCCCATACATCTCCGGTTGCCGCCCACGCCACGCACGATTCTCGGCAGCGGTCGTAACCCGCGTGTTGCTCTTGGCATCGCTGCCGCCCTTGTCGAGAGGCACCTTGTGGTCGATCTCCGTGCCGTCGCCCTTCTTGACGATGCCTGCGGCGAGTGCCTGCCGGCGCACACGGTTGCGGTCGACCCGCTTCTCCACATTCTCCGGGCGCTTCTGGTACTCGGCTTGATACGCCAGTTTCTGTTTGCTCGATTTCATTGCTTTCCTTTCAGTTTTTGCCAACCATCCCGACAGTCTGCGTCGCACCAGCGGCGGCCTTTGGGGAGTTCTTCGGAACAGAAAAGACACTCCCCCGTTGCCACCGCCTCCGTAGTGCGGTGCTGTGCGCTGCGGACCTGCATCGACACGAACCAGTCCCATCGGTCGTTTGATACATCTACTTCGTCGGACATACCCCATCTCCATCCAGAAAACTGACCAGTTGCGAGACGTCGTCTATAGCGAGCGCCCACCCGTGCGCAGCTCGAATGTTCCCGATTGTGCGCTCTTGAAGCGCAGTAACGTTGCGCAGCCGTCCCGGTGCCTTGGTCTCGATGGTGAGGAACTTGCCCGTCGGCGGCACGCAGCAGATGAAGTCGAGGATGCCGTGTTGCCCCATCCCGTTGCTCACCGGCATGTAGTACCAGATGTCTCTGGACTTCAGGAGCTTTTTAACGTCTTCCTTTACAGCGCCTTCCGGAGTCACTTCAGCGGCTCCCCGAATACGATAACCATCTGTTTCTCGAAGTCCTGCGCGGTATCGCCGTACAGCTTGGCTTCGAGGCGGTTCAGCAGCTCGACTTCGAGCGGTGTCTCCACGCGGGTTCGCGCGAATGTCAGCAGCTCGTCGTCGGTCATCGTACGGTAGTGCGTGATGCGCATTTCATTTCTCCTTGGGCGCCACAAGATCAAACTCAAACTCGACGGCGTTGGCAATCCGCGTAGCTAAAACTCCGTCACCACCAAACCCGGTAAAGTCGCACCAGCGGGCAATCACGGATTCAATTATTTCAATCAGGTACACCTTATCTTCGTCTGCCATCTCAGTTTCTTTTCCTATTGTCTTTTCGGTTTCCAATGCGGGCAGTTCGTAGGCCCGACCGGGCACCACCCGTTACACAGCCCTGACGTCTTCGGGAGCCAGACGTCAGTTTCGTACGCTTCTTCCAGCTTGGCAATACGCCCGATCAGTTTCTCCCATGCTTTCGGCGTGTCCTCTCGGCGCATCTCGTCCGTCGTCACCTTGCCAAATTTCAGCCAGATGTAACTCGACTTGACCTTCTGCACCTCGGGGCGTGCCGCCATGTAGATCAGCGAGCACATGTCTAGCTGGTCGTGGTCGTACTTCACCTTGCCCGTCTTCCAGTCTGCCAGATACACCGACTTGCCGCCATCCACCACGACGTCAAGGATGGCGCGAACCCATGCGTCCGGGTCGTCCCAGTAGGTCTCCTCCATGTTGCGAGTGAGCGCTAACTTCTGCTCCGCCGCAACAGTTGCCCGCTTGCCGAGAAGTTTCAGGACGATGGGTTCATACTGATCCATCCCCTCCGGCAGCGGTGTGCCGCGCATGATACGGTCTTCCAGCGCCTTGTGAACCACGTTGCCCCAATCCGTATGCACAGTCGCCGGTTCGACGACGGTCTTTGCTACCTTGGTCAGGTAGTACTGCCTCGGACACGTCTCGAACTTGCTCAGCCCAGAGTGGGATACGGGTGGCATTTTCACGTCAGCTCCTTGATGTTTTGTCGTCCATCATTATACAGGAACTACTTGGCCTCACCATAGTTGTCACCAATGCTTCCCTCGGAGTGAACCACAAGTTCCGGCCACCAGACGGGGGGTATGCGCATCACGGCCTGCACGGTGTCCAGGAGTTCTCCGGCCTCGTCCTCCGGCGCGAGGTAGATCAGTTCGTCGTGGATGGTATGCGCCGGCCAGTAGCCTGTTTGCCGACGGACGTCGATCATGTTGTCGGACAGTATGTGTCGCGCCAAGTGCTGCACGATGTTCTCGTCCAGTTTCGACCCATATATCCGTGCCTTCTTCCGCCCGGTGCCGTAGACCCACTCCACCTTGCCGCTATCTTCATTCACTTCCTTGCGCAGGTCGGGATAGCGGATGACGCCCTTCGGCGTGACGATGCCGTCCTTGCTGGTGTGGCACAGTCCCCACGAGTCGATCTGCGCTTCGTTGCCGGAGTAGACGTAGTCCAGTGCCCTGTGGCACGCCTTCCACCCTTGTACGACTTCGGGATGCTTCGCGCGGTACCCGGCAATGTGCGTCGCGGCTTCTTCAGGGGTCACAACAATCTGTGCCATCTGTTTCGCTACGCCGACATACTTCTCTACGCTTCCGAGCCCAAATCCTGCACCGAGATGCATGGCCTTGCCTGCCTGTCGCACCATCTTCGGCATGTCTTCGATGGGGACGCCGAGCACTTCGGACGCCAGCGGTTTGTATAGGTCGGCTTCCGGGTCTGCAGCCAGTAGCTCCATCGCGTAGGGCACTCTCCACAACGTCATGTTGACTCGCATCTCGATGCCGCTCAAGTCGGCGACCACCACCTTGTACCCCGGCGGGGCCATGAGGCTGTAGCGCAGGGCGTCAGACAGTTTGGGTGCGCTGCGCAGGATGCGCGGCAGGTTCTGCAGGTTGTACCAGAACCCGGACCAGCGCCCGGTTGTGTCCGCTCCGTAGTACTTGATCGGCACAGGGAGGCGTCCGTTGCACTGGTGTGCTGCCGTGATGAACTTGATGATCCGCGTCTCCAGTTGGGTTGACTTCACCCCGAGGCGCGTGTTCGCTGCCGCAGCGACCAGATCGTTCTCGTGTTCGGTCAACGCGATGAAGCCCTCGTCCGTCTTGGCGAGGGCGGGTATCGGCTTCCCTTTCGGGTTCAGTTTCATCGGGACAGGCACGTCGTTGTCCCTAAGAAGTGCAGCGAACTTGGGCGCACTGGCCAGCGTCTTGCGCACGCCTTCGACCGACCCAACGCCGAGCTTGACTGCGAGACTTATCAGCATGTCACGCTTGTGCTCCTGCTCCAGTACGAGTGTCTTGGTCAGCAGGGGTTCATCGACAACGAACTGCGGCTCCACCAGCATGCGTATCGTGGCGTCGATGATCTGCATCTCCGACTTCGGCGTCTGTGCCAGCAGCTTGTAGAACAGGTTGTAGCACTGCTCAGTGTCCATCATGTTGTACGTACGCATCGCTGCGATTTCTTCCGGCGTGAAGTCCTTCAGGTGTTTGCCCTTGGTGGCGAGCAGCGCCGTCGAGTCCTTCTTGCCCAATCCGTAATGCTCCACGAGTGCCGCAAGCGATCCGCCCACGTCCTTCGCGTGAATGGGTCTGGCCATCGCCAGCGTGCATCCCCACATCTTCGGCTTGACGCCGAGCCGGAACGCGAAGATCAGCGCGTCGAACTCCGAGTTGTTGTGCGCCACGAGCAGCTTGTTCGACCAATCAATCTGGCTGACGCCTTCGCGTATGTTCTTCTCGCCGAACCAGCATACTGCCTTGCCTTCTTTCTTGAGCGCGAGGCTGATGAGTTCGGTCTTCGGCGACATCACATACTCCAGTGCTGTCATCTTGCTCAGTGAATGCGTGTCACTCCAGTACGTCTCGAAGTCACCTACAACCAGTTCTGTTTTCATTGCATCTCCAAAAGGTAAACCCCGCCACGGGGGCGGGGTTGGTGTTGCTACTCGGCGGGGAACAGCCCTTCAACGACCTTGTTCACTTGCGCAAGCTGCCGTTCTGCCAGCGCGTAGTCATCCCGCTCCTGTTGACGGAGTAGGTTCATCGCCGTCACGGTGATGTTCGCCACGTCAGTGCCCTCCCATGTTGAACCCCTTCGCCGTCATGCCAGCGCGGACGGTGCCGACCAGATGGTCGCTTGCCACCTGCGCTGCCTGCATCCCTGCGACGGGGGTGTCGGACATCTCGACGATGATACGCCCGAGATACTCCGCCGTGGCGAGCATGACGTCCGCCGTGGTGAAGATGCCGTTGCTCGTCGCCTCGACGTACCGGCGAAGAATCTCGTCCATCTGTGCTCTGCTGATATTGTGTTCCATGTGTTACTCCTCACTGAGGGTGTATAGAAATACCGCCGCTACTACTGGCCACAACATTAGCACCAAAGGTTGTGCAAACCACGCTACCTCCTCTGGACAGCTTTGATACCACCAGAGTAAGTCACGTTCCGGAGTATCTATTCCGGCAAGAACAACAACCCCAACGAGATACCACACCGGAACCCCCAAAACTATGTACACCATTGTTGACATGTGTTACTCCCCACTGATTTTCGTCAGGTACCACGAGGCTTTCTTCAAATCCTCGTTGCCGCCCTTGTGTCGCTCGCGCCACGAATACTTGATGGCGTTCCCCTTGCAGTACCCGCGAAACTCCTCGGGTGTCAGGGCGGCACGGATGGCGTCGATGCACTCGATTCCGCCCTTGGTGTAGTGCGCCGGGTGGTTGACCACATCTTCCACCGGCTCTGCTCCCTCCCCGTTGAGCATTTCCACGCCCAACTCGGTAAGTGCCCACGTATTGTTCGGCCCTCCAGCGTAGATCAGCCCAGCGTCCAGCAAAGGCGTCGGGGACAGCCCGTGCTGTTGACCCATAAAGTCCGCCAAGTATTTTTGCAGTCTCATCACTTCCTCCTCTTGTAGTTTTCCCATTCATCGTCCTCGTCATTGACGAGGACATCGTTGTAAGTTGCCGGAGAGCGGAACCCCTCGCGGAATGCGCTTTCGATTTCAGATTGTGCGGCGGAGAGTTGCTGGCGCAGGGATGTGGTTTCATCGCGATATTTATTGATCAGCGTGTTTGCTGCGGCGAGTTGCTGGCGCAGCTTAACAACTTCGTCCAGTGTAGATTCTTCCGGGTTCGCGGAAATTGCCCCGCGAATTTCGCGCAGTTCGGTCCATGCGTTGTCACGCTCCGCTTCCAACTCTGCGATGCGCAGGGCGTCTTCTTCCGCAATTAAGTGAAACGCTTCAAGCCACTGTGGCACGCCGGTCAAGTATAGTCCGGCCTGTTTCACCGCAGATGTCATATTCCTGCCCCTTCGGGCCGGTGAGCTTTTGCGTTAGAGCGCAGCATGCTTTCTCCGCGTTCGTGGTCTTCCATCCGTGCGTACA
>ERZ795061.1603-NODE-1603-length-21824-cov-5.001929_pt1 | contig 21824 bp, 16 predicted proteins | sample MGYA00375145_ERZ795061 | MGnify/ENA primary metagenome ERZ795061 (study PRJEB30190, sample SAMN05720144) | anaerobic digester metagenome | isolation source: active sludge of municipal wastewater-treating anaerobic digesters | place: USA | collected 2014-12-22 ... | reverse complement strand
CCATCCAGGCACCTATGTGGATACGCTGACAGCCGCAAGCGGATGCGATAGTATCCGCACCTTACACCTTCAGGGCTCTATCGTATATGTTCCAAATGTTTTCTCTCCCAACAATGACCAGATCAATGATGTATTTGAAGTCACTTCGTATCCCCAAGAGGAAATGGATCTGGTTTCCTTTACCATTTTTGACAGATGGGGCAACCTGGTGCATCATTCAACTACCGGTCCGGTTCAATGGGATGGAAAAGGTAACAATGGAACACTCTTTAACCCGGGTGTTTTTACATATTTGATGATCTTGAGTTGCGGAGATAAGGAAATCAGGTTTGACGGCAGTATCACACTGGTCCGGTAACAATTCAAAAAAGTATTCATCCCTGTAAAAGGATATATTACGATATTGCCTCCCATTTTGAATGGACTAATACCCAAATATGAGACTGTTAAACGCCATGTCACCTTTCCTTGGTAAGAAGAAATTTCAAAGGTTTTTTGAAAAACTTCATTTGTTGTCCTTGTATGGGATGAATTATGGACGATCAGGAGAAATTGAATCGAGCGGAGAAGAGCAGGTTTTCGGCCTCATCAAAAAACAGTTTGCCGGCGTAGCAAATGGTGTGTTCTTAGATTGCGGAGCCAATATCGGAGAGTACGCACAGGGGCTTGCAGCTAATATTCCAGAAGGAGCAACAATCTATGCGTTTGAACCAGGCAAAACACCATATGCCAAAATGGTGGAAAACACGAAACACAACCGCAATATCATAACCATCAATAAAGGTGTAGGCGAACGAAACGAAACACTTCCTTTATTTTCCAATACGGTCACGACCAAACATTCTTCCTTATTTAAAAGAGATATGAGTCATTGGGGAGAGGAGTTTTCACTCAGGGATCCTGAAACTATTGACATACTACGACTAGATGAATTCTTGTCTGAAAAGAAGATACAGCATGTCCACTTCATGAAGATTGATGTGGAAGGATATGAGATGAATTGCCTGCGCGGTTTGGGTGACTACCTGACGCGTGGAGATGTGGAGATGATCCAATTTGAATTTGGTGTTGCCACTATTGATGCCAAAGTTTTCTTCAAGGATTTTTATCATTTGCTCAATCCGCAATATGCCATATACCGGATACTCAAGGATGGCTATTACGAGATCAAAAACTATAATGAAGTGCTTGAGGTTTTCATTACCACCAATTATTTAGTAGTGTCCAGAAAACTTCAATTAAAAGCGCCTCTCTAAGTGTAAATCCACCGTTTAAATATAAGCTGAATAGAAATTCACCGCACCGCACCGCACCGCTCCTGCAACGGCAATGGCTTTTTGTTCCTGAAAATAAGGAATTGAATTGTTGAAGAACGTCAGGAACGATTCTTTTCAATAAACGCTTCAAGTTCGGACAGGATGGTATCCTTATTATACGTATCAGCCAGAAACTTTTTCAATTTTGAAAGTGAATCTGAAATAAGCTGAGGATGTAATAAATGTTGTCGTAATACGGTCGATAGTTCCGCACCATTTTTATATTTCAACAGGTGTGGTTCAAATGAAGCATCATACTCAAAGGCTGCTGGAAAAATGCCGATGTGGGCATACTTGATGATCGTTCCGATCGATGCGGTATATTTCGTCTTGCCATAGATTTCTTCATAGACCTGGGTGATGTTTTTCACCCGGAGCGGAGACAGGACAAAATGAGATTGATACAGGATGGTATCAAACGTATCTACTGGCACCTCCTTGATATAATGGAAACACTTAAAGCCAGGAGATTGTATGGCATCTAGCTGTGCCGTTATCTGCTGACCATAGACGCCTGATGAATTCCCAAGCAGGTATAATTCAACAGGCAGAGGAAAGGCGGCCGTGTTGCTAAATAACTTTGTAAAAGCTTCTACCAACGGTCCGTAATCCTTTTTACGCTGATCTGTCGAACCGACGACAGCAATGATAATCTTGTCTTTTGGTTTTTCTGCTGTTACAGGCGTATACGGTAGTAAGGGTACAGAAAACATCACCCGATCCGGTGATACCAGGTTTTGGTGTTTTACAAATTCCGTGATGGAATCAGACAGAAATGTAAACCGGGATACACGCGTGTTAATCTCCTCTGTATAATGTACAAAACGGTTAATGATCATTTCTTTAAGCACATAGGAGGCGGCCTTACGCAAATAATACAGGCCAAAGGGAATGCGAATGTGACGGAGTGGAGCAAATTGCTTGAAAGCATTGTGCACCCGCAGTACCGTTAACTTTTCGAAAGGAAGGGAAAGAAATGATTTTGGATTGACATGAATCGTATTGATAAAAATCAAATCAACCTGCAGGAACCGGTCATGGTGCTTATTAAGAAAGGCATGCATGGTCTCTCCTTCCTCTTTGATGACAAAGGTTACCTTTTCATTGTGTGGATATGGAGCGAGACAGGTATGGATGTACCGGTCACAATATATCGTCAACTGGTGATCTGAGCCTGCAAGTATTCTTGAAAACCCGTCCGCGCTATCCCAGTGTTTGTTAAATTCAAGCAGGGCAATCCTGCACGCCTGGGTTGTCATGATTTGGCAAGCAACAGGCAAGTAAGATGGTGCCTGGCATCTGCTGTCGTTTCTCTCAGCGGATAGATCGGGTCACCCATTGTCCAGAATTCACCGGTGAAGGCTTCGTAATAAATTTGTTTCAAGATGACCCCACCATTATCTGCAAGCCAGCTATTCAACTCATTTCTTGAATATACCTGGCCGATAAATGGATGTTGCTGACCATATCCTGCCTGCGGGTGACGGTATATATCCGGATGATACGTATGCTCGTTGTATGGAAAGGAGAGAATGATCTGGCCACCTGGGTTTAGCAAACTGAACATTCCTTTTAAAGCTTCGCGATGCGTAGGGATATGTTCGAGGACACTGATGCACGTGATCATGTCAAATTTCTGACCAATGCGGGGATTGGTAATATCGTCTGATTTGATTTTGAAATGCCTGTTGCTGAAACCGCCGGTCCAGTAGCCGGTGATTTTGTCGATAGCCGTCACCTTGATTCCGCAATTTTGTACCAGATGAGGAAAGGATGTTTTACCGGTACCAACATCAAGTAGCGTGTCAGGAGATTTCTCTGCTATGCAATTGAAGGCAAAAGCGAATTCGTTGGCCCGTTCATTCTTACGTTTTAGCGGATATTTATTTTCTTTATAAAACACCGGGTGGAGTAAAATCTGGATCAGTTTTTCATATACCCCAAAGAAGTATTCAATAATGGATTTCATGATGATGGTGTTTGTCCTGATTGACTGCCGGCATTGAATCCGGGCAGAAAAATGAGGCGTAAAGCTAGTTAAAAATCCCAGATTTGGCCGGTTCAGTGGCGCACAGACCACGATCATCCGGATCTCGTTTCGTCCGGGTTTAAGCCCACTGCTCCTTCCTATAGCATGCTATTCTCAGGGCAATAAAATAAAGCCGTTTTGGTTTATGTACCTTGCAGGTTTGTCGTAAGCAAATACCCCGGGTAAGGGTAATTTTGTTTGATGTAAACGGATGAATACATGAAGGCCATCACAGCACGGATCAAGAATTTTAATCAGCAACTCCGACAGCGGATCTCTTTTTTCTTTCCCGGGTATATTAAAAGATCGTATTTCAGGGAGATCGAAGCAGCTATGCTTGCAAATCCATTAAAAATAGCCAGAACGGAAAATGAAATATTGTTTATCGCCGATCTGATTCCGGCAGATGCTGTGTGCATTGACATTGGTGCTAACCGGGGTGATTACGTATATGCGCTGGAGCGCAGTAATAAATGCAAGCGTATTTATGCCCTCGAACCGATTCCTGAGCTGAACCATCAGTTGAAAAATCTATTTCCCCGCGTGCATGTATGTAAGGAAGCAGCCTCCGATGAGTCAGGTATCAAATACTTCAATATACCATACATTCAGGAAAGATATTTTGATACAAGGGGCACCCTGGAACCTTTCCAGGAGCAAGGGCAGACATCCACAAGGACCATTCCTGTCGAAACTATAAAACTCGATGAGTTTATTAAAAAGTACAACATCCATCGTGTTGATTTCATCAAGATGGATATCGAAGGACATGAATTTGCTGCCTTGAAAGGAGCGGTCTCCACACTTGAAAATCTCCGACCCGTCTGGATGATCGAGATTGAGCAAAGACATCATCCGGCATCCGGCATCGAAACGATATTTGCGTTTATACAGCACTATGCTTATCAGGGCTACTTCTTTGATGGAGCTAAGTTAAGTTTTCAAAAGATAGAGGCTTTTTCTACAGGTGAATTTCAAAACGTGGCCAGGATGAACGATAAGAAAAAGTATATCAACAACTTTTTCTTCGTACCCGCGGAGAAGGCCAATGACTATCTGGGTGTATTCAATTCCATATCAAAACGCTTTGGATAAAATAATGATAGTCCGCAAGGTGGCTAGCGTATGAATGCCAGGTCAACATTTCGAAACTGAATTTGTCTTACGCGTCCAATTCCATATGTTTAGGGCGCTTCTAATAACTATCAAAATGAGCATTTTATCTTTTATAATGAGCTGGCAATCAATATGGAAAATTAATTGCCATTGGGTTATTAGAGGCGCCCTTTATACACAGATTCTAAATAGTTTACTTTTCATAAAGCGATCAGCATGAAGAAATTTTTAACATTGGGTGGGTTCTTGTTTGTACAACTCTGTGTCTTCGCCCAACCCTTTACCCGTCAGGACACCCTGCGTGGCAGTATCACACCGGAGCGTGCATGGTGGGACCTGAGTTACTATGACCTGGCTATTGATGTAGATGTGGAAGGAAAATCACTCAAGGGTACCAATACGATTTACTTTTTTGTGATCATTCCACAGCAAGTGATGCAGATAGATCTGCAAGAACCACTGGCGATAACCCATGTAGATTATAAAGGGCAGAAACTTTCCTACACACGAGAGGGAAATGTTTACCATATCAGATTTCCGTATCCACTCGTAGCAGGGGATCGTGACAAGATCACGATTCAATATGAAGGCGTTCCTGTGGTTGCGGTACGTCCTCCCTGGGATGGTGGACTCACCTGGTCAAAAGACGACAACGACAACCCCTTTGTCGCCACCTCCTGCCAGGGGCTTGGTGCCAGTGTATGGTGGCCATGCAAGGACCACATGTACGATGAGCCGGACAGTATGCTGATCCGCATCACGGCACCACCATCCTTGACCGATGTTTCCAATGGAAGGTTGAGACATATTGATTACCTGCCGGATGGCCGTAAGACGTTCCATTGGTTTGTCTCCAATCCGATCAACAACTACGGTGTCAACCTTAACATAGGCCGGTATGCCCACTGGACTGATACGATTCATGGGGAAAAGGGCGTCCTGGATATGGACTTCTATGTGTTGCAGGATAACTATGATAAAGCCAGGGAACATTTCAAAGATGCACATCGGACGATAAAGGCATTCGAATATTGGTTTGGTCCGTATCCTTTTTATGAGGACGGTTACAAACTGGTCGAAGTACCCTATCTGGGTATGGAGCACCAGAGTTGTGTCACGTATGGCAACAAATATCAAATGGGCTATCTGGGGCGCGATTTGTCATCTACCGGATGGGGCTTGAAATGGGATTTTATCATCGTACATGAATCTGCGCATGAATGGTGGGCCAACAGCATCACTTACAAAGACATCGCGGACATGTGGATACATGAATCCTTTGCCAACTATGCGGAAAGCCTCTATCTCGATTATCACTTCGGTCAGCAGGCGGCCAGTGATTATGTCATTGGTACCCGACGCACGATCATGAACAACGAGCCAATCATCGGAACCTACAATGTCAACAAGGAAGGATCCGGTGACATGTATCCTAAAGGAGGAAATATGTTACACACCCTGCGCACCTGGATTGGGGATGATGAAAAATGGAGAAGTGTTTTACGAGGCCTCCAGCGTGATTTTTATCATCAGACCGTGACCACCGAGCAGATCGAAAATTATATCGCCACCCAAACGGGCAAAGACCTGAAAGCTTTCTTTAATCAATATCTGCGCGATACCCGCATCCCAGTAGTAGAGTACGAGATGAAAGGAAAAAAACTAAACTACCGGTATGCAAAGATTGTAGATGGATTCAATATGCCTGTGGAAGTGAGGATCAATAGTGGAGATAAAATCATCCTTAAGCCCACCGCACAGTGGCAGGAACTAAAAATGGAAGATCAGGTCAAGTCCTTTTCTGTCGATCCGGATTACTACGTCCTTTACAAGAAAGCAGACTAATAATTTACCGGATACCGCATACAGAATACCGCATACTGATTAATGATTACAGAATACCGCTTACCAATCAAACAAACCAGGCCCTGATCCGTCGACCACGGGCCCGGTGACGCGACAAAACGTCAAAAACTTAAAGACTATTTTTATCCTCAAGTGTTGCATTTCTTTAGCCAATCCATGCTATAAAAATGAAGAAAACCTTTACACCTGAAATTTCACCTGAACAATATCTCCAGTTAATCACCGACCGTTTTGTCAGTGCAGGCGACCCTTTTCGGGCGGAGCAGCAAAGTGCTTACATGAAGCACCAGTTTGATTACTGCGGGTTGGGGGCTCCACAATGGATGGCGATGGCGAAAGACTTCTTTGCAACTCATGGCATGTATACAGGAAAACAGCTTGAACAGTTTGTCCGATTGTGTTATGATCAGGAATATCGGGAGATCCAATATGTCAGCCTCGAAATGATGCAGCGAATGTTGCCACACCAGAACAAATCATGGATTCGGGTACTTGAAAAATGTATTACTACCAATTCATGGTGGGATACGGTTGACTGGCTTGCCAAGCTTGTGGGCATGCACTTTAAACGATTTCCTGAGCTTCAGCATGAGTATGCCTGCAAATGGATTGAAACAGACCATATGTGGCTTCAGCGCGTGGCCATCATTCATCAACTCATGTACAAGGAAGCCACAGATGAAAAACTGTTGTTTGAAATGATCCGCAAGGTGGCAGATAGCAAGGAATTTTTTCTGCGCAAAGCTTGTGGCTGGGCACTCCGGCAGCATGCAAGAGTCTATCCAGCCCAAGTCAGGTCGTTTCTCAAGAAAAACACGCTTTCCGGACTTACCGTGCGGGAGGCGACGAAGCATCTGGATAGGATGGAATGATATTCCCTATATTGTCCTCCGACCACGATGACCTATGAATCCAACAAAACTATTTTCCGAATTTTTTGAAAGTGAAAAAGCTGGCGGACTGATCCTGATCGTCTGCACGTTGGTTTCATTAACCTTGGCTAACTCAACGATAGGCCCATCCTATCAACATCTCTGGCACGCCGATCTGATGTCGAAGTCAGTTGAGTTCTGGATCAATGATGGCCTGATGACGCTGTTCTTCCTCCTGGTCGGACTTGAAATCGAACGTGAAATATATGTAGGAGAATTTGCGGAGCGAAGGAAAGCGATGTTACCTATCATGGCTGCAGTAGGAGGTATGGCGGTTCCGGCAGCTATTCATTTTGGATTCAATCACGGGACTTCATTTGAAAATGGGTTTGGCATTCCTATGGCAACCGATATTGCTTTTTCACTCGGTATCCTGTCATTGCTCGGCAAGCGTGTTCCGCTGATGCTGAAAGTATTCCTGACGGCCCTCGCGATCATTGATGACCTCGGGGCGATCATCATCATTGCACTTTTCTATTCAGATGGAGTGACATGGTTATATCTGAGCCTCTCCGTTGCTTTATTCGGATTACTGCTTTTGCTCAACAAGCGCAAGATTACTGCACTTTGGATCTATCTCAGCCTGGGTGTTGTCTTATGGTACTGCCTCTATCAAAGCGGTATTCATCCCACCATAACCGGTGTCCTGTTAGCATTTGCTATTCCGTTTGGAGACGGAAAGGAATCTTCTCCCTCCTACCGACTTCAACATTTTCTCCACAAGCCTGTCGCATTTCTGATCCTTCCTGTTTTTGCGCTTGCCAATACCACCGTGGTGATACCTGCAGACTTCCTTGGCGGGTTAACGAATTCAAATTCCTTAGGTATCATACTGGGATTGACAGCAGGAAAGCCGGCAGGCATTCTTGCCTTTTCACTGATCGGGATGGTCATGGGCTGGTGTGTGTTACCTGAAGGAATAAAAAGACGACACATACTTGGTGCAGGTATTCTGGCCGGTATTGGATTTACAATGTCTATTTTTATTACACTGCTGGCATTCGAAGACACCCAGGTGATTAACGGCGCAAAGATTGCGGTGTTACTGGCTTCACTACTAGCAGGCGTAACAGGTTATTTTTGGTTACGCTTCACGCTGACGACAAAGCAGATAACATACTCCACTTACCAACAACGGCATTAGCCAAAAATCGTTTTAATAATTAACAGGATGCGTACACACTTCATTTTTGCTGTTCTTCTTCTTGCAGGACACCTGCAAGCCCAGCAACTGGTCCTGCATCCTTCTACACATGCTGCAGGCGTTGAAGTCATTTTGCTTTCGGGTTATGATCCAGATTACAGCAGTCATTGTCTTATAGAATACAAAGCAATAACAGATACGGATTGGAAGTCCGGATTTGAAGCAGACAGAGTCACGATATCTGGAGCGGAGTATTTTAAAGGAAGTTTGTTTAATCTCCAACCATCCACGCTATATGAAGTACGTTGCCGGTTAGTTGATTCTATTCCGGATCCGGAGATTATTGAGCTTTCTGCGCAGATCATCTCCACGGATGATGTCTTTACAGTGCAGCCAACAAGTAGTATAAAATGGGTGTCACCAAATGGTTCCGGTACAACGTATACCGAGGCAACACCAGGAAAGCTAACAACGCTGCTGGGATCCCCGGTTGAGTGCGGTACCACTATCATGCTCATGGATGGAGTATATACAGACAATGGTTTGTCGCTCGTTTTAACAGGAGATTGTTCACCAGAAGAGCCTATAGTCTTTATGGCAGCACCAGGCACTGCGCCGATAATCGATGGCGGATATCACCAGCCATTGCAATGGATTCAAAATGTGGACAACCCAAAATTGTACAGCGCGACACTTCCCGAAGCGGCATCGTATACAAACTTGTGCCTGCTGAATGGAAAGATGTTGTATCCATATCCTTCTTTCTATTCCAACCTCCTGGTCGATACCTTCAGCCTGGCAGGATTAGGTTTTCAATATGATGGCTTTGTACGAGATGATCAATTTATTTATATACACACCGCCGAAGGCACAGATCCAAATGTGGGCGAGGTTGTATTGTCGCAGGCGTTTCGTTTCCTGACAGTGCATGGCAACAATTATAAAGCCTATCTCCGTTTTGAAGGGATTACAGTTAAGAATTTTGCTAAATCGAACGTGCCTTTGTTTTCATTAGGGTATGCGGCCATTGCTTTTGATTTTCGGAACGTCCATCAGGTTGTTTTTTCCAACTGCAATTTTGCATACAATAATTTTCACCTGAGCTTTGGAGGCACATGCGATGACCTGCTCATACAGTCCTGTTCTTTCAAGGATGAAACAGGCCTCTGGTCGCACGGTATGTTAAAAAAATCAGTTTCCGATCAATCTGTTTTCGTACCTACATCGGTGGCCCGGCAATTTGAAAACGGTGCCGTGTTTCTTGAAGACGGAAGCCATATCACGATCAGGACATGTCTTTTTGAAGGCACCTGCTCAGGAATAGTCAAACAATTTGAAAATGGTATCATCCAGGAAGCGGATATCTATGACAATACATTCAACTATAATTTTGATGCGATTGAATGTGATGGCCAGTGGAGCAACCTCCGAGCGTGGAACAATGAGATTAAAGGCGCTATGGCAGGGATTTCGATGGCTCCTCCACTCATCGGCCCGAGATATTTCTACAGAAACACGATCCATCATATCGCTGGCAGACATAACATTCAGAACGATCCTTATTACATTGGCTGCAGCCCTCCGATGAACTTCAAATCAGCGGGAGTAGGTATTAAATCAAATAGCGGTGCCATACCTGACGATCAGGCGGGCAATGTTTATTTTTTCAATAATACATTCCATAGTGATGATACACTTGGCTTCACCTATACACTTTGGGATAGTGAGTGGAAAGAAGAGACGATGATCAACAATATATTTTATGCCGGACGAAATAAGATTGGTTACTTCCAGGGATTAAAAGACAATACAAATTTTCAACTCACTTCTGTTCATGACAATTACTTCACGGCAGACCAAAGCCCCATTGCCACCATCAAGGAGATTCACGGGCAATATACCTGTCATGATGTGGATGATGTGCTGTTGTTGCAAAGCGAACTTGCGGGAATATCAGGCAGTGATAAGATTATCATCCAGTCACCATTTCAGGATGATCCATTGTTTATGCATCCTGCGTCAGGTGATTTTACATTGACGGTGGGGAGCCCGATGATCGATAAGGGAATACACATCCCGGGATTCTATGATTTTAAAGGGGCCGCTCCGGACCTGGGCGCAAAGGAATCAACGTATGTATCGTCCTACCATCCTGCTCAAGACACCAACATTCATATCTACCCTAATCCTACAAGCGGAAAAGTAAATGTGATGCTCGAAGAAAAAGTAGCGTTTGTTCATTTGACCATACACAATACGTTAGGTCAGATGGTCTCTTCATCTTCTTATTCCGATACAGACCAGCTTCAATTTTTTATAGCAGGTTCGCCAGGAACCTACTTTGTGACAGTAGATGTTTCAGGTAAGGAACGATATGTTTTGAAAATTGTCAAATGGTGAAAGATGCGTGTGCATCACCATGTCTGTTTTATTCGTAGCGCAATGACTCGATCGGATCAAGCCTCGCCGCTTTGAGCGCGGGATAAAGTCCAGACACCAGTCCGACAATCATACAGGTGATAAAGCCCAGGATAATCCAGGCCCAGGGAATGATAAATTTACCTCCCAGTATAAGCGCAACGCCATTTCCAATTGCGATACCCAATATAATTCCTACGACACCACCAATCTGACAGATTAACACAGCTTCGGTCAGGAATTGTGTCAGGATATTGGCACGGGTCGCGCCTAGTGCCTTACTGATCCCGATTTCACGGGTTCGCTCTGTCACGGAGACCAGCATGATATTCATCAATCCGATAGCTGCACCGATCAGGGTGACCAATCCGATGCCAATAGCGGCCAGGCGTATCGTCATCGTATTTTCCTTGAGCATTGTCATGAGGCTGTCACTCTGCTTGGTCTCGAAATCATTGTCTTCTGATGCACGAAGCTTCCTGATATTGCGCATGACACCTGTGGCGTGGGAGATCGCATCATCCAGTTCTGTCGCGGAAGCTATGGATATATCGATATCATAATTTTTATCTGCATACCCATACACTTGCCTTTCGACGGATAACGGAATGAGTGCCCTGCGATCCGCACTCTGGTTCATCGAAGCTCCTTTGGAGGTCAGGATACCTACTACCGTAAATCTTCGGTTATCGATGGTGATATCCTTGCCCATAGCAGCCAGGGCATTCTTGTTAAAAAGATCATTGACGATGTCCATGCCGATGATCGCCACGTGAGTACCGGACTCCTGCTCGACACTCGTAAAGTTCCTTCCGTAATCCAGATCAAATGCCTGAACATCCAGGTAGTTTTCATCAACGCCAAATATCAGGACGGTCGGATTGGTTTTTTCATTACCGTACTTCAACGTTGCGCTGGGAGTGCAAAATCCGGAAACCGAAACTTTGGATCCTGCAACATCAAACCGTTCTTTAAATTCCAGAACCTGTCGGTAAATAAGCGGGTCGCCTTGTTTTTCTTGTCGTCCGTTCCTTCGTGAATGCACCTGGAAACCTTTGGGCCTGATCTCAAATGAATTGGCACCCATCCGGGAGAAATTGTCATTCATGGTAAAAAGGAGCGCATCAATGGAGGTCAGAATCCCCACCAGGGCCATGATCCCGAAGGCAATAATCATCAGGGTTAATACAGCCCTGAGTGAATTTGCCCTGACGGATCGGATGGCTTGCGCCAGATTTTCGCTGAATTGCATAGTGTGGTATTAATACCCGGATAAAAAGTAAAGATAGTACCTGCAGCACAAAGGTGCCCGCGGAGCCATGTTCAAATAGACCTGCTCAGGGGCATCATCGACTAAGTCCCGAATATGCTGCGGATATGGCCCTCTACGGCTTGGTGGATAGGTCCAGGACCTGCGATGACCTGCCCGTTTTCCATCATATCACTATTGCCGGAGAAATCAGAAACAAGACCCCCCGCCTCTTCCACCAGGATGATACCACCGGCAATATCCCAGGGGTTTAGGGTGGTTTCGTAATAGACATCAAACCTGCCACAGGCCACATAAGCAAGGTCAATCGCTGCTGATCCCAGCCTACGAATCCCCCGCGCATTCTTGAGGAAATACTCGAACACAGCTGTCAACTGTGGCAATACATCCCTGGAGGAATATGGAAATCCAGTTGCCACCACTGCATCCTGGACGTCTGTCCGGTTGGAGACAGAAATTCTCTCACCATTGCACCAGGCCCCACCACCCTTCCAGGCATAAAAGGTTTCTTTTTGTTCGACATCACTGACGATACCCAGCACGATCCGGCCTTCATGCACCAATCCAACAGAGACGGAATAGATCGGTATCTGCTGCAGAAAATTGGTCGTACCATCAAGCGGATCAATGACCCAGGTATATTCAGAGGTGTGCTGAGCCACCGTCCCTTCTTCAGTGATAAATCCTGCTTCAGGAAGTATTTTGCCGAGACCCTTCACCAGTATTTCTTCCGCGGTTTTATCCACATAACTCACCAGGCTGTTTCTTGATTTGGAGATGACATCCTCTGCAGTCACTTTGCCGGCTTGTGAGCGTATGAACGCAGCAGCTTCTTCCGTGACGATCAGGGCTTCGTCGAGTATTGATTTTAGATTCATTTCACAAAGATAGGAATAGCAAGGGGCAAGGAGCAAGGGGCAAGGAGTACAAGGAGGATGTTTTATACTGCACCTTTCCGCGAGATCCATTTTCGTTGCGTCGTTGCGCGAAATCCATTTTACACTGCGCCTCTGCGTCTCCCGCTGCAACTGCCGTGCATTTGGCGGGATCTGCGATCTGCGCGCAAATTTCAAGTGCGATCTGCGCGAGATCCATTTTTCGTTGCGTCATTGCGTCGTTGTGTGAGATCTATTTTTCGTTGCGCCTTTGCGTCGTTGCGCGAGATGAATTTTTCGTTGCGCCATTGCACGAAATGAATTTTTTATTTCGCACGGAGGGCACGGAGCACACGGAGTAGGATTCTTATCAGTGTCGTTGCGCGACATCCTTTTTTTTCTGCACCTCTCCAAAAGAATTCTTCATAGATTTAAAGCATGACAGACTCAACATTAAAAAACACTATCAGTGTATTTGATTACTATAAGACTCTTGGTGAAAAGGCCATAGCGCAGATCAGTGACGAAGCCCTGTATCAGATGCCCGACGAAAAGAGCAACAGCATAAGCGTGATCGTCAAGCACCTGCACGGCAATATGCTCTCCCGCTGGACAGATTTCCTCACCACCGATGGTGAAAAAGAATGGCGGGATCGCGATTCCGAATTTGAAGAAACCATCGAAACCCGCGATGAGGTCATGAAACAATGGAATGAAGGGTGGGCTTGTGTATTCAGCGCATTAAACACACTGCACCCGGAAGACTTTGACAAAACGGTTTATATCCGCAACATGGGCCAAACGGTGTTGGAAGCGATCATGAGACAGATGGCACATTATGCCTATCACATCGGACAGATCGTATACCTGGCCAGGTTATTCAACGAAGGAGATTGGAAGACACTCACGATTCCCAAGGGTGGATCAGCAGCATACAACAAAGAAAAAAATGCGCCGGGAAAGCGTATTGAACATTTTACAGAAGAGACAAAAGCAAAAAGGAATGACAAGTAATAATCGTTTTTGCAAATCAATTTTTATCTCTGGCGTAAGACGAATTTCTTTCGGGCATTCTGATGGGGCAACGAAAAAACCACTTCTTTTCAGACCGGATTTTAGCCGGATGAGAAAATAAAGTGGCCTTTGCATAACACCCCAAAAAAGAACTAATGATCTTTATAATTATATTCTTTGATGTTGTAAAGCTATCCCGCTATACAACAATAACCATTATACTATTATCGAATTGAATTATACAATTCACACGTGCGGATAAAAGCGAATGTATCATACGACACCATGTATGCCTGTGCATTTCTTAACTACTCCACCATCGGCAGAAGTATCCACTTCGTCGTTTCATCCTTGCCTGAACGAACCACAGCCTCGATAAATTCCATTCCCCTGACACCATCATTGATAGTGGGAAAATCCAGATACAAAGGATCGACCGCCTCATCAGCGATCCTTGCCTGCAGACAATAAGCAACATTACGATAGATGTTAGCGAATGCTTCCAGATAACCTTCCGGATGACCCGCAGGAATACGCGTGTGTACCTGGGCCTCCGGATATAGCGGCCCAACACCCGTCCGATAGACCTGCATTGGTTTGTCAAGCCAGCGAACGATCAGTGAATTGGGTTCCATCTGTGCCCATTCGAGTCCACCCTTTTCACCATAAACCCGGATCTTGAGATTGTTCTCCTCCCCCGCCGATATCTGACTTGCATATAATACACCGCGTGCACCATTATCCATCCGCAACAAAACACTTCCATCATCATCGAGTCTGCGCCCGGGGACATGTGCGTATAAGTCAGCGCAAATAGATTCAATTTTCAAGCCGGTGACATACTCCGCCAGGTTTTCAGCATGTGTCCCGATATCTCCCATAGCACCTGCCGCTCCGGATCGCTCCGGATCAGTGCGCCATGACGCCTGCTTATGATCTGTGGATTCCTGGTCAGTGCTCAGCCATCCTTGCGGATATTCTACCACTACTCTTCGTATCGTCCCCAACTCACCATGTGCTATCATCTGCCTGGCTTGCTTGACCATCGGATAGCCGGTGTAGGTATGCGTCAGCGCAAACAAAAGCCCTGTTGACTGTACCTTCTCCCGAAGGATTTTTGCTTCCTGCAGGTTGAGGCAAACCGGCTTATCGCAGATCACATGAAAGCCATGTTCAAGTGCCATCATCGCCGGATCGAAATGCATGTAATTTGGAGTGACAATAGAGACCACATCCATTCGTATATGTGCAGGCAGCGTGGCTTCGGTCCGGATCATTTCTTCGTAGGTACCATAGCATCTTTCTGCTGGCAGGAAAAGGTCGCCGCCACTCAGCTTAGCGCGTTCGGGGTCTGAACTGAAGGCACCACACACCAGATCTATCTGACCATCCAGCGCCGCCGCCATCCGATGCACTGCACCGATAAATGCCCCACGGCCGCCGCCGATCATGCCCATCCTGATTTTACGTTTCATGGTGTAATTTACGAAAGGCTTAGGAGGTTAGAGTCAAACAAGATGCAGGGAACGCAGATTACGCAGAATTATTGAAAAGTGAATTTTCGCTGATTAGATTTTCAGATATACAGTGATTTCACCTGGTCCCTGAGCTTGTCGAAGGGGATGAAAAAGCCCTCCCTTTTCACGCCGCGCTCTTCGCTTGCGAAGAGGCGGCGTGTAGAGAGAGTTTCGTTATGTACCCTTCGACAAGCTCAGGGACCATTAAATCAGCGGTAATATATTTTAAAATTCATCTGCGAAATCTGCGTTAAACAATTCAACACGAGCCTTGGAAAATCTTATTTTATCTTAGCACCTCCAGAGAGAGATACTATCCCCCTGCTATTAACAGTTAACCATTATCGGACCCATCATGGTCCGTTTTGTGAAAAGAATCACTACGTATGCCATTCATTAAAAATATCATTCCCGGAATCATTGCCCTTTTTCTATCCTATGCTGCCCAGGCCCAATCACTCAAAGCCGTTCAGCAAATCGAGGGTATACCTCCCAAGGTAGCCTACAGGGCCATCGCCCATGACGGATCAGGAAACCTCTACGTGGCCACTAGTGTAGATGTCTTTATGATTCCATCAAACAACAACCGGGCTCAACCAATGTCCGTAGGAGATCAGATCATGGATGTGGACTGGTCCCCGGATTATGGCCTGATCCTTCTTTCTAAGGACGGCTCCATACGTTTTACAGCTACCGGCAAAGTACTCACAGTCGATGCAGGTACCGGGGCAACATGCATGGACGTGACCAAGACCATGATCTGGGTCGGAACCAACAATGGTGTCTCCACGGTCTCCATACCGCAGGAAAAAGTAGTCAAGCAGTATACAACGGCTGATGGGATATTGGCCAGCAATGAAATCACCTTTATCCACACAGATCCATCCGGTATCCGCTGGATCGGCTCCAGGGCAGGCGTCGTGCGGATAGACGGTAAGAAATGGAAGCTGTATGAAAAGGAGCAGGCCATCACCGGCATCACCTCTACCTCAGAAGGTGCATGGATGGCCGCTGACAGCAATATGTGGCTCGTCGATGCCTATAACCGGTGGTATCCGATTGATGCATGGCGCGACCTCGTCGAAGGACCAGTCAAGGCACTCTCCTCTGATTCGAAAGGACTTATCTACATCGCTTCCAATATGCTCGTCAAATACGACCCTTACCAGGAAAAAGTAGTCAGCATGAATGAAGGAGGTGCCACTGATCAGATGATCCTGCTGTCCCAGGGCCCCGGAAAAAATGTCTGGATGGCCGGACACAACGGATTGTCAAGAGTGATCGAAGACACCACCAAGATCGTAGAGCCTGTAGTGAAGGGAAATGAACTGGCCGCTGTGATTGAAGTCAAATCCACACCGGTATGCACAGGCATGACCACCGGTCGTTTGTTGGCAAAAGCCGCGGGAGGTGTCCCTCCTTATGGATATAGCTGGAGCATCCCTAATGGATCAGGCGAAGAAGTTACAGGATTGCCAGCAGGACTATACCAGGTTACCGTGACTGACCAGTTAGGCAAATCCATCCTGGCCAGTGCGATTATTCCTGCGTCACCGGTCATGACAGTGACCACACTGATCAATGCTAAATCTTCTGACATACTTGCTACAGATGGAAAAGCAACAGCAAAGGTGACAGGTGGAGTGGAGCCGTTTGAATTCAAGTGGAGCAATGGGGAGACAATCGCCCAGGCAACAAAACTACCTGAAGGCTCACACACGCTCAGTGTGGTGGATGCCAATGGATGTATTGCCACTACGACCGTAATGATGGAGGGCGAAAAAGTATTGAAGACACTCGACATCGCAACGATTGCCGTAGGACAAACCATTCGCGTAGACAAACTGTATTTCGAAGCAGACAGCGCTACTATCAAACCTGAATCCTATGCTGTACTCGAAGAGATATACACCTTTCTCAAAGAGAACGACCAGGTAAATATCGAAATCGGTGGACACACCAACAGTCTGCCGGAAGAAGCCTATTGCGATCGCCTCTCTACAGCCCGTGCAAAAGATATCGCCGAGTATCTCTATGACAAAGGCATACCTCAATCACGTATCACCTACAAGGGATATGGCAAGCGTCAACCTATCGCGACCAATCAAACAGTCGATGGCCGAAGGAGAAATCAGCGGGTGGAGATCAAGATTGTGTCACTTTAAACGAAAAGTGAAAAGTGAAAAGTGAAAAGTGAAAAAGGGTTTAAAATAATATCGTAGGGGTTCAAAATTTTGAACCCCTACGATATTATTTTAAACCTCAAGAATTTCCCAAAGAAAATTTCAACAAGGTTTTTGATTGATAATTTTCTCCCGGTTGCAATACCACAGATGGAAATCCCGGTTGGTTAGGTGAATCCGGAAAATGCTGCGTCTCCAGGCACAACCCACTGCGTGGAGTCAAGGCAACATTGTTTTTACCAGCCATCTTACTCTCTAAAAAATTAGCGGTGTACAACTGCATTCCTGGTTCGGTGGTATATACATTCATTCTTCTTCCACTCAAAGGATCAAAGAGTGTGGCAGCATGATGCATGTCATGGGATGGATTGTTAAACACCCAGCAGTGATCATAGCCATGGCCGATAGCTAACTGAAGATCATCCACTCCGATATCACTACCCACAGTTTTTAATGTTCGGAAATCAAAAGGAGAGCCTTCAACACTTCGGATCTCTCCGGTGGGGATCATCGTCTCATCTACAGGCAGGAAATGATCCGCATGGATCGTCAACAGGTGATCAAGTATAGGCTCATTACTTCCATGGAGATTGAAGTAGGTATGCTGCGTTAGATTGATGATGGTCGGCTGGTCTGTCGTCGCGCGATAGTCAAATGAAAGTGTATCATCATCCCCCAGCATATACATAACCTCCATTTTCAGATTACCAGGATATCCTTCATCACCATCCGGGCTCACGTGCGTGAATCGAATACCAACACCCTCTTTAGTTTCTATTTCTTCTGCAGACCAAACAGCATGACTAAATCCCTTGACGCCGCCATGCAAATGATGCGGGGGCAAGTTTTGCGCAAGCACATATTCCTTTCCCTCAAGTAAAAATTTTCCATGAGCTATACGATTCGCAAACCGACCTACGACACAACCGATATATGCATTCGATTGGAGGTATCCCTCCAGATCATCATACCCCAGCACGATATCTGCAAACACGCCATGCCGGTCAGGTACTTTCAATGATGTGATCGTACAACCATAATTGATCACCTTAACTTCAATGCCGTGACCATTTATCAACGTAAATTCAGTGACCTCATAGCCACCTGGTGCGGTACCGAAAGATTTCTTTGATATCTGTGTTGTCATCTCGCGTCTAACGTTTTCATTACTCACAATTCACAACTCACAACTCACGTTGCCGCTGGCATGGTGTCCTCAACAGCAGCTGAATGGCCTCTCACTCTCTTACTCTCTCACTCTCTTACACCAGCACCACCCTGACCGTCTCCACAATATCCCTCAAGGCACTCTCCACCACCTTCGAATCCTGATGACGCAGGATAATAAAACCCTCGCCTTCGTAGCTCTGTGATTTTTCCTGTCCGGGCTTAGGAATCCGTACATCTGTGATGATGTCAGCATACTTTGCACGCACAACATCGAGGCCTTCCACGTGCGACACCCGACCCTCACCCTGACCGCGCAGGTATGCTGCTCCACTGGTGTATTTGATGTCCGTAGAGACGGGCTCGTCATAGATCATAAGTTTGGCCCACGCCCTGATGGCATCAAAATCACATGCGCGTGAAATGAGTGTGGTAAACTGGGCTCCCGGAGGCCGGGCCGCAATTTCGGAGATGGCGATGCTGCCGTCTTTTCTCCTGAACCATTCCATGTGACTCAGGCCTGTCTTCATCCCCAGTACATCCAGTGCTTTTTTACCGGCCTTGCGTATGTCATCAAAGGCCCTGCCCTGATGTTCCTTGCGAAGCATCACCCGCCATTGAATCCAGGGATTAGACATCGCCTCCAGTGGAGTCGGATAATAATGATTGATCGTTTGACCCAGTATCTTGCCATTGAGTGAAAAAGTATCCAGTGAAAATTCTTCTCCCTGGATAAACTCTTCGATGATCACACCCTCTGCTACCGCATGTCCGAGTGAGGAAAAGGCAGCCACCATTTCTTCATCATTAGTGACTCTGTAAGTGGTCTGCGAACCTGCTCCGGAAACCGGCTTTGCAACCACTGGATAGGGACACTTCCGGATAAATTCAAAAGCACTCTCCAGATCATGCGTCAGGGCATGCTTTGCGCAGGGGATTCCGTTTTCATTAAAGAGCATTTTCATACGTGCCTTGTCCCTGAAATTGAGGGCAGTCTCCGTATTCATCCCGGGGACACCGACAGCCAGGCGGGCTTCAGCCATGGGCACCTGGAGCTGTTCAGTAGCGCCGAGGAGGCGATGGAAAGGGCCTGTGATGCGCTGTAGATCGGTCAGTGTCTTGATTAGGGTCCACTTGTCAAAAACATCACCCACTTCCCGTGCTATAGAGATCCGGCTCTGTTGCCATGAAGGAAGCAGGGAGATAGGTTCCTGGCTGATGACCACTAGACGCACGTCATGGAGTGTAGTGAGGGATTCAATAAACCGCACGGCATTGGCCGTAAAATTGGGGGTGATATAGGCAATCGTTGTCATGGGCCGGAAAGGTAAGTGAATGCTTCGACTTGCCAAATATACCTTGTCGGGGGCGTATTGCATCCGCCCCCAACGACTGGATTTTTTTTGTCGGGGGCGGTTGTAAAACGCCCTGACAAAAAAATATAGAATGCCGTTGGATGGAGCGCCGTGGTGAGCGTAGTCGAACTATTTTCTCCGCCAACCACCTAGATACCCACCGCGATACCTATTGTCTTGTAGTTGGATCACGTTCCTTGTGCTGAGCGAAGTCGATGTATCGCCGCCAACTAGTAATTTTGTCAATTACATTTGTTGCAGATGAAACTTTCCAAATATTTCCTGACCATGTTGATCATGCTATCCCTTTTTTCATTTCTGGGCTGCAAACCAGGGGCTCCTGCTGTAAAAGGTAAAACCGAATCGGACGCAGACCGGCAGACCAACTGCAATCAGTTTATCGAAGCGCTCTATCCCATCCGTGTTAAGGGAAAATGGGGTTACATCAACAGAAAAGGTGAAACGGTCCTGCAACCTCAATGGGATGAAGCCGATGACTTTTCTGATGGAATGGCAAAGGTGGGAATCATGAGCGGTACCGAAATGCATTATGGCTTCGTCGATCAGAAAGGACAATGGATGGTGCAACCCGTCTATCTCAATGCAGGTACGTTTACCGAGGGATTTGCGTATGTCAACAAACATGGGCTATACGGATATGTAGATCATTATGGCAAAGAAGTGATACACTGCCGCTTTGAGGACGCAGCAGATTTTCACCATGGTTATGCTGCCATCAAGCTGGGAGGGTGGATTGGATTTATAGATACCACTGGCCAGGTGGTTGTCAACCCGCAATATACCGGCACTGTCAATCATCCCAGATTCAATGAAGGTCGTGCTCCCGTCTTTGGAGCTGATGAACAAACAGGATTTATAGATTCTACCGGGCAATGGGCTATTTCAGCACAATTCCAGTCAGCCGGAAATTTTGTGGATGGCCTTGCCTGGGCGATGTGGATGCAGGATGATTCAGCAGCAGAGCATGGTTTTACGATCAAGGGAGGTTATATCGACACCGAAGGAGTATATGTGATTCCTCCGGAATATGATTTCGGATGGGATTTTTCTGGAGGCTATGCTACCGTCTGGGTCAGAAGCGAGGATAAAAAAAGTAAAATCTGGAAAGTGATTGACAAGGAAGGCACCGTTGTTTTAGATAATCTTCCTTACCGCAATGTGGGTGCATTTAATTATGGCCTGATTCCTATCCAGGATGAAGACATGAAATGGGGATTTATGAATATCAGGGGAGAAGTAGTGATTCCTCCACAATATGCAGGCATCAACCATTTTAAAAACGGAATGGCCCGTATGGAGGCTGGTACTGCGTTTGAAAACACGATTGTGTATATCAATCCGAAGGGGGAAGTGGTTTGGAGTGAAGAGTGAAAAAAGGCTAAGGCTAAGGCTAAGGCTAAGGCGAAGGCGAAGCATGAAAATAAGCCCTGAAAGGGCGCCAGAGTAGGAAGGGGGTTCAGCCCCTGACATGAAGAGTGAAAAGTGAAAAGTGAAGAGTGAAAAGCTAACATGGAGTGATGATTTTTCCAATATTTTTTATACAATTTTCTGCCACATTTATATAATTCCTCTATTTATAGAATATTAGATCGGAAGAGCAC
>ERZ795061.1596-NODE-1596-length-21864-cov-8.005777_pt1 | contig 21864 bp, 19 predicted proteins | sample MGYA00375145_ERZ795061 | MGnify/ENA primary metagenome ERZ795061 (study PRJEB30190, sample SAMN05720144) | anaerobic digester metagenome | isolation source: active sludge of municipal wastewater-treating anaerobic digesters | place: USA | collected 2014-12-22 ... | reverse complement strand
GCTGATGATGAAGTAGTCGTAGTAGCCTCCGAAAAACCAGCTATCAAAACTGCTTTCAACATCAACTACTCGCAGATTAAAGAAATACAACCAGGTCATGCCTTGGTTATCAATAAGAATGGAGAGTATCAGCAGCAGGAAATTCTGAAAGCCCTGGATAAAAAATCGTGTAGCTTTGAACGTATTTACTTTTCGCGTGGCACCGATCCCGAAATTTATCAGGAGCGCAAAAAACTTGGGAAGTTGCTGGTGCCACAAATACTAAAGGCTATCAACTTCGATCTGAAGAATACCGTTTTCTCTTATATCCCCAATACTGCGGAAACTGCTTTCCTGGGTATGATGTCGGGCATTGAAGATTATATCGTCAATAAGCAAAAAGACATCATCATCGATTCAAAACCTTCGGTAGACTCGTTAGAAGATATTTTGTCTTTCCGACCACGCATCGAAAAAATTGTCATCAAAGACGTTAAACTAAGAACCTTTATTACCGATGATGTACATCGCGATGATATGGTGGCTCACGTCTATGACACCACCTACGAAGTAGTAAACAAGGGAAAAGATACCCTTGTGGTGATCGATGATTCCATTGTACGAGGTACAACGTTGGAGAAAAGCATTCTTAAAATGCTGGATAGGCTGGAACCTAAAAAAGTGATTGTTATCTCATCAGCACCTCAAATCCGTTTCCCGGATTGCTATGGAATTGACATGAGTAAAATGGGGGAATTTGTTGCCTTCCGGGCTGTTATCCAACTCATTAAAGAACAAGGCAAAGATTATTTACTTGGTGAAGTGTATGAACTTTGCCAGCAAGCTGAACAAGATCTGGTACCAACCAATTACGTGAAGCGGTTGTACGAACAATTTACCTACGAAGAAATCTCTGAAAAGATTACCGACATCGTACGGCCAGCCGGAATGAAAGCAGACATTCAGGTAATATTCCAAACCATAGAAAATCTGCATAAAGCGATTCCGGGTCATTCAGGTGATTGGTATTTTACGGGCAACTATCCAACTCCGGGTGGTATGCGCGTAGTAAACCGTTCGTACCTAAATTATATGGATGGGAAATTAGTGAGAGCCTACTAGAATCAAGGCAAATAAAAATCAAACACGATTTCATTCATGCACTTGAAATGACCTTTCGGACAAACCTGATGTCCGATTTTTGAACACGGTCTGCAGTCAATCTTCTTATTCTCAAGTACGGTAAACTTTGTTCGATATGGATACATTCCAAACTCTGGAATGGTGTTTCCCCAGATAGAAAAAATCTCCTTTTTAAATGCTGCCGCAATATGCATTAAGCCTGTGTCGTGGGCGAACACATAGCGGGCACTTTTTATAAGACTGGCTGACTGATTTAAATTAAATTTTCCACAGGCATTATAAATAGTCGTTTTCTTATTGAGTTCTTCCAATCCACTTTCATACACACTGGCCAGAGGTCGTTCAAAAAAAATCCGGATTTGTTCTGCGATTGGATAATCCTCCTGGGCACCCAACAAAACAATAGGCTTATTGATTTTATCACACAATTCAATCATGCGGGCTACTGGCAATTTCTTTGTGTTGTGTTGGGCGCCTATTGCATAGGCTACAAACCCCTCTCGATGCGTTTCCGGAAGCCACTCCAGCGGTACTTCGTCTTTATCCTGAATAAAGTAATCAAGCCCTAATGCATCTGCTTTAACGCCTAAAGGCTGCACCGTATTTAGATAACGATCAACAATATGGAGAGAGGGAAGTTTGTTGATTTTAAAATTGACCAATAACCACTTTTCGAAATTAAGCTTGTTAAAACTGTAGGATTTAACGCCCAATACGGTTTTAATAATTTTTGTCCTTAGGTTATTGTGCAGGTCGATGATGTAATCATATTTCTCTTTCCGAAGTTGACCAATTAACACGGTTAAGTCCTTTTCCAGCAAAAACAATTTATCGATATAAGGGTTACTTTCAAGAATAGCTTTGTACTGAATTTTCGTGGCAAAGTGGATTTCAGAATCATTTAATTGAGTCTTTAATGCACGAATCACAGGGGTGGTGAGCACTATATCACCAATGGATGAAAACCGAATAACAAGAACCTTCATTGAGCTTCATTTCTACGAAACACCGGAAAAATACGAATACAATTCGCTATTTTAGTTACTTTCAAGGACTTAACGCAATACTAAAATAAACTTTGAGCACTATGAATTACTGGCTCTTAAAAACTGAACCCAGCACATTTTCCTGGGATGATTTAGTAAGAGATAAAAAAGCCGTATGGGATGGCGTGCGGAATTTTCAGGCTCGCAATAACCTAAAGGCGATGAAAAAAGGAGATCTCGCCTTTATCTACCATAGCATGGATGATAAAGCAGCCGTTGGTATTGCAGAAATAACGCGGGAATTTTATCCAGATCCCAAAGACAATGAGTGGGTGGCTGTTGATATCAAACCTCTTAGAAAATTAAAAACTCCCGTTGAATTAGGAACCATTAAAAAGGATAAGCGATTAGGTAATATGGTGTTGGTTAAAAATTCAAGGCTATCCGTACAGCCTGTAAAGAAGGAGGAGTTTGATTGGGTAATTGGGTTGAGTGAATAATAATGCAAAAAGACGTTGCTCATAATTTGGGATCTTTGGTGTCGCAGCTGTTGCTGCTATTCATACTGCTGATCCCCCTGGGAGTCTCCGCGCAAATTTTTCAATCGGCTCGCTTTGAGCGAGAACAGAAAAATAGTGATCAGGAATTCATTCTGATTTCAATGAAAGAAGAAGGACTTATTCTGATGCGGGACAAAGAAAAATTCAAGGAAGGAAAACAATTGTGGGAATTTATCAGGCTCGATACTACGCTCCAGGAAGTCTGGTCGCTTGAACTAGATATAGAAAGCCGGCTGCGGCTGGTGGGCTATGAGTATAAAAATAATCTGTTATACCTTTTATACCGCCTTGGAGAACATGAAGCTAGTGAGTTAACGCTCTTTACAATCCAAACCAATTCAAAGGATATTAAGAAACATTCCATCAAACAGGAATTATCCTTCCGGGTCACTCATTTCAGTCCGTTGAATACAAGCATAGCACTAGGTGGATATGTATCAAATGAGCCCGCTATTTTGCTGTATGACTTAGCATCAGAAAAAGCAAAACTCGTTCCTGGATTTTTTATTTCTGATACCGAGCTTCTGGATTTAAGAGTAAATACAAATAACACATTCAACACCCTGATTGCAGACCGAACCAGCAAACAAAAAATGAGATTAATCCTTAAAACCTTCGATGCGAGCGGTGCCCAGTTGCTCGAGGATATTATGGAGATCGATACTAAAAAAACAATTCTATCAGGTATAACCACCACATTGTTGAACGATGATTTACTCGTAGCAGGCACGTGGACAGAGGGAAACTCAAAACAAGCGACTGGGCTGTACTCAACACTTATAGATCCATTTTCTGAGCAAACTATTAACTATTATGATTTTGGTCAGCTCAATCACTTTCTGGATTATCAGAGTCCTAAGCGTATTGCCACTTATAAGCTTCGATCACAACAGGCAAATAAAGTTGGCGAAATTCCCGCCTTTAAAACCTATGCCAGCCCCATGCGGCTCGAAGAACAACCGCAGGGATTTGCTTTGTTAACCGAGGTCTATCAGCCCTCTACAGGTTTGAATTCCTCTCCGTATTGGAATAACAATATGGGAATGCCCTATGGCTATTCGCCATATGGTTACAACCCATTTATGAACCGCTATTACAACTCACCCTATCAGTACAATACTACCCAAACCGGAGAATCAAAAATGCTACATGCATCGTTAGCAATCTTTGATTCGGATGGCAAGCTAATTCAGGATTATGGGTTAAAATTAGAAGACAAGAATTTAAATGGCCTCGAACAAACTGCTGATTTTATCTTTTATAAAGATATCGTTGCCCTGGCTTATAAGAAAGAAAAAGAATTACGGATACTGATTGGTAGTCCGGACGGCTCATCTGTTTCCGATACGTTGTTTACAAAACTTTCAAATCCACAAGAGATTGTAAGAAATAACTCTGATACTAATAGCTTTACCCGATCCTGGTACAAGAATGTCTTTTATGTGTGGGGATATCAAAGTATAAAAAATATGGAAAGAAAAATGGAGGATGCAACCCGATATGTATTCTATATCAACAAAGTTGAAGCTCGCTAATTCAGCTCTCATCCTATTAGTTTCACTCTCATCTGCCTTCGGACAAGTAAACCAACTTGACCGGTTTGAACTTTTGCTTAACGAAAATGAGATTCATGAAAATTATCAGGCCACTTCCCTTGAAGAAGATGGAATTTTCATTTACCGTAGAGTATTAGGAAAAAAGGAGGATCAACTGGAATTAATAAAAATTGATTCCTCCCTCCACGAAAACTGGAGAGGGTACATTACCTTACAAAAAGAACTTCAGATCTCACATGTTAAAATAAAAGACCATCTCGTGTTCATATTACTGAAGTCCGGAAAATATGTTTCCGGAGATTTTCAGGTGGTGGCAATCCGGGCTGACACTGGCAATTTTAGTGTTTACACAATCAAAAATATGATCCCATTTAATCCTACTGATTTTGTGGTAACGGCTAAAGGGATGATGATCGGTGGTTATTTTAATTATCGGCCTCTCGTTCTTTATTTTAGTTTTAGTACTCAGCGCTCTAAAATACTTCCCGGTTTTTTTAATGAACAAGGAGAGTTAAATCAAATAAAAACGTATCCGAATGCTTCCATAGAAATAATTGTGAGCGCCAAAAATTTTGAGCATAAACGATGCCTTTGGATCCGAAACTACAATGAGGAGGGAGATTTAACCAAGACAACCGTGCTTGAACCCGATGTAAGCCGAAATCTGATCTTTGGCCGGTCCGTGAAAATGCCAAACGATGCTCAGGTGGTGGCTGGGGTTTATGGTAGTAAAAATGGAGAATACTCTCGTGGCGTGTTTGTTGCGGAAATAAATCAGGTTGGCGAATACACTATTAACTATTACAATTTTGCTGACCTACAGAATTTCTTTAGTTATATGAAAGCGCGAAGGGAACAGCGAGTAAAGGGAAGAATCGAACGCAGAAAAATTAAAGGCAAAAAGTCAAGGTTTAATTACCGGCTCATGGTCAATGAAGTAGTTCCTTATGGAGATCAATATATTATGTTGGGGGAAGCCTTCTACCCTCACTATTCCTATACCAACACACAGGCTTCTTCTTCTGGCGTTCCGGGATTTTACTCAAATCCACTAATGCGGGGAGATCGGATATTTGATGGGTATCAGTACACACATGCAATTGTAATTGGTTTCGATGGCAAGGGGAACTTGAAATGGGACAATAGTTTTGAGATCAATGATGTGAAGACTTTTGAACTTCAGCAAATCGTAAAAATCTCACCCGATGACAACCGGATTGTTCTGCTTTACCTATTCAATAATTTAATTCGCTCCAAGATCATTAAAGACGACCAGGTGCTGGAGGGGAAAACAGCCGACCCGGTTAAATCAAAATTTCAAACCGATGTTGTTAAAGAAAAAGATACAGAATCCAGTAAACTTGATTATTGGTACACTCAATACTTTTTCGCATCGGGTGTTCAAAAAGTGAGAAATCAACTTTATGGAAATGATAGCTATAGAAAAGTGTTTTTTATCAACAAGCTTAAATATCAATAGAAAACCATTCCTTTTTGCTATTTTCGCGCAGGCGTATGCAGAAGAAACTCATTCTTGATTCGGACCTGCTGGATATCACCCTCAGCCGCCTTTGCGAGCAACTGATTGAAAATCACGATTCTTTTGAAAATAGTGTTATTCTGGGACTACAACCCAGAGGCATCTTTTTAGCTGAACTCATACAAAAAAGGTTGGTCGAGCTTACAAAGAAAGAGGTGCCCATGGGGTATCTGGACGCTACTTTCTACCGTGATGATTTTAGAAGACGGGATACGCCCGCCAAAGCGAGCGAAACAAGAGTCTCTTTCGTAATTGAAGGAAAGCACGTTATCCTGATCGATGATGTGCTTTTTACAGGCCGCACTGTTAGGGCTGCATTAGATGCCATGATTGCTTTTGGAAGACCTGAGAAGGTAGAGTTGCTTGTATTGGTAGATCGCACACACACCCGCGATCTTCCAATTGCTGCCGATTATGTAGGAAAATATGTGAACACAATAGAATCGCAGCGCGTGCTGGTTGAATTAGTTGCCCAGGGGCATAAACAAAATAGGATTTGGTTAATCAATAACAAGGATTAAACACAATGTCAACACTCAGTCAACGGCACTTACTAGGAATTAAAAACATTACAGCGAAAGACATTGAATTAATTTTTGAAACTGCCGACACTTTTAAAGAAGTTATTAACCGGCCCATCAAGAAAGTACCTTCGCTTCGCGATGTAACCATCGCCAATATATTTTTCGAAAACTCTACACGCACCCGACTTTCATTTGAATTAGCTGAGAAGAGATTATCTGCTGATGTCGTTAATTTTTCAGCGTCTACCAGTTCAGTTAAAAAGGGAGAAACGTTGCTGGACACCGTGAATAATATTTTAGCCATGAAGGTCGATATGGTGGTGATGCGCCATGCCAGTGTAGGGGCTCCTCATTTTTTAGCAAAGCATATTAAAGCCAATATCGTAAATGCTGGTGATGGCACCCACGAACACCCGACCCAGGCATTACTTGATACCTACTCGATCCGTGAAAAACTGGGCGAAGTACAAGGGAAGAAAGTGGCCATCATCGGTGATATCCTGCACTCGAGAGTTGCCTTATCCAATATTTTTGCACTGCAAAAGCTCGGAGCCAAAGTAATGGTATGCGGACCGCCTACCCTGCTACCAAAATTTATTAGCTCACTAGGTGTACAGATTGAGTTAGATGTAAAGAAAGCTTTGGAATGGTGTGATGTGGCTAACGTATTGCGCATTCAGTTGGAACGTCAGCAAATAAAATATTTCCCATCGCTTCGAGAATATTCGCTTTACTATGGCATCACAAAAAAGACCCTCGACAGCCTGAAAAAACCAATTGTAATCATGCATCCGGGCCCGATAAATCGGGGTGTGGAATTAAGTAGTGATGCGGCCGATTCTCAAAATTCAATCATCCTCGATCAGGTCGAAAATGGTGTAGCCGTTCGCATGGCTGTGCTTTACTTATTAGCAGGCGCAACTGCCTGATATTTCTTAGCGTGGCTAACTCCCGTTAGCTTCATTCTTTGTACTTTTGTGCCTTCTTAATTCTATTCACTATGATTTACAATTCGATCATCGAAACCATTGGTAATACCCCCATGGTTCGCCTTAACAAAGTGACAAAGGGCATTGCTGGAACCGTATTGGCCAAAGTAGAATATTTCAACCCTGGTAACTCCACCAAAGATCGTATGGCGTTGAAAATGATTGAAGATGCTGAGAAAGCGGGCATTTTAAAACCAGGTGGAACAATCATCGAGGGAACTTCCGGAAATACAGGAATGGGTCTGGCGCTAACTGCAGTCGCTAAAGGATACAAGTGTATCTTCACCATGGCCGATAAGCAGTCGCAAGAGAAGATTAATATTTTACGTGCTGTTGGTGCTGAAGTAATTGTTTGTCCCACCAATGTTGAGCCAGACGATCCTCGATCCTATTATTCCGTTGCCAGGAAATTAAATAAGGATATACCCAATTCAATATATCCCAATCAGTACGATAACCCGTCAAATTCAAAGGCGCACTATGAAACCACAGGGCCGGAAATCTGGACCCAAACCGGAGGAAAGATTACTCATTACGTAGCAACCGTTGGCACTGGAGGCTCTATGTGTGGCACGGCTAAATACCTTAAGGAACAAAAACCTAACCTGATAACAGTAGGTATTGATACTTACGGTTCCGTCTTTAAAAAATACAAAGAGACAGGTATTTTCGACAAGAACGAAATATATCCATACCTGACGGAAGGCTTTGGGGAAGACATCTTGCCAAAAAATGTTGACTTCGATATTATTGACCTCTTTATCAAAGTAACTGATAAAGATGGTGCAATAGCTGCCCGAAGACTTTCGCGAGAAGAAGGCTTGTTTGTGGGTTGGAGTAGTGGTTCGGCCTTGCATGGAGCGCTGGAATACGCAAAAGAAAACCTGAAAAAAGATGATGTAATGGTGATTTTATTACCCGACCATGGCACGCGCTATCTTAATAAAGTATATAACGACATGTGGATGAAAGACCATGGGTTTCTGGAAGAACGTACGTATGGAACTGCCCGCGAAATTATTTCCCGAAGAAATGTGAAAGAAAGTTTGTACACCGTATCGAAAAACTCAACCATTGGCGAGACCATCCGCATTATGAATAAAGAAGGGGTTGATCAGCTGCCCGTAGTTGAAGGCAATGAGTTTGTAGGTAGTGTAACGACCTCTACGTTGATTGAAAAAATAATTAATGATCCGACACTAAAGGATAAAACTGTGGGTGAAATTATGGACAAACCCATGCAGGTAGTTGCCCTTGATAGCACTCTGGATGTACTCTCATCTCTTCTTAATAAAAACAACAAAGCCTTGTTGGTACGCGATGATCAGAAAAAAGCTCATATCATTACTCAACACGACATCTTAAAAGCAATGACTATGTAAAAAACGAGATCGTCTCAAAAGTCAATTGTAATCGGAGTTACTTTGATTTTCTTTACAAACAACGAGATGCCGGGTCAGGCCCGGCATGACTCTGCTAGAGAGCCTTGATCCATTTCATTCTATGAGTTGATAACTATCGCTTGGTAATTTCTATTTCTACCCGATCGTTATATTGAGCCAATGTACCTCCTGCCGGGTACAAGGGAATTTTACCCCCTTCTCCTTTTATATCGATGCGCGATGCATCTATACCCTGACTTACTAAGTAAGCTTTAACCGTAGCAGCCCTTTCATTAGTCAACTCTTTTGCAGAAAACTTTCCGATTTTATTCTTGGATGGATCCAACGCAAAGAAGTTTGTGCTACTTCCTAAAATAGAACCTTCCTTATCGTTCGTGCCATTACAATGACCATGTACCCGGATCTTATAACCAGTTGATTCTTTCATCAAATCAGCAAGTCCGTCCAATTCATTCTGAGACACCGGATCCAGTATAGAAGAGTTGCGGAAGAAGCGCACATTGGTAAAATCGATATAATCACCACGTTTAACCCGTCCCAGTTCCATTGGAATTATTGCCTCCCCCTCAGGCCCAACCTCCGGGCTTGGATCTTGATAACTTAGAATGACACTGACAGGTTGAAATCCGGCTGCCTGGGTAGTAATTACATAGTTGCCTCTGGAGTTTTGCGGGGCTTCTATGTAAACAATTTCATTCGCTTTAAAAGCCTGATACCGGGTTGCATTGGAAGATTCCATCACATGAATTTCACCATTAACAGGAGTTCCATCGCTTTGATTTTCCAGTTTGAACAAAAAGGGTTTCCCTGCTGGTTTTTTAACAACTGGCTTTTCCTCTACGACCGGTGGTACTATTATTGCCACCGAATCTTTTTTTACTTCAACAGAATCCTTTTCAACGGGTTCAATAACTACTACTGGAGGTTTCTCTACAGGCTTCTCTTCAACCACTACTGGCTGGCCCTGGCCTAACTGACCGGAGAAAACCCAGGCGTCCTTATATTCAGTTTCAGCCCGCATCCGAATAGCAAAAGCCCAGGCTTTTCTTTTATCTGTTGTTTGAAGCAGGTAAACATAATTCCATTTTTGGCGGGGATTAATCGCATATGTTGCATTAAATCCCATTTGATTAGCCTTATCAGTAAGCCGCACGGCATTACTAAGTTTCGCAAATACGCCAATGACTACATAATGATTTGTTTCAGTTTTGGCCTGTGCAGATACATGCTGCAAACCAAATATCATTAATAAAAGGAGGGTGGAGATCGATTTTTGCATACCGGGTTTTTTGGTAATAGCCTCCAATTTAATACTTTCCGGAAGTAAACAACAAATCCTGACCCTTAGATAAGGGGTAATTCAATTGAGAAATCGCAGTTTTTGACTGTTAGTTTTCTAGAATTTCTATCTCCACGCGCACATTAGCTTGGGCAGAAGCGTGATCTACTTCATAAATTGGTTGCTTTCCACCCCAGGCTTTCACTTGTGTGCGTCCCGCATCTATACCATTATCAACCAAATACTTTTGAATTAGCAAAGCGCGCTCTTCCGACAATTTCTTTGCCGAACCATAACCCTCCTTATTGTCTTTGTTCAGTTGGAAGAAATTTTTGCTTTCTCCCATAGAAATAATCTTACCGGCCGATTTCCCGTTGGTATGTCCATGGATCCTGATCTTATATTTTGGGTTCTCCTGAAGCATCTCAAGCAAACTGTTAACCTCATAGCGCGATTCAGGCCTCATAACTGCTGCATCTTTGTAGAAGTAAACATTAAACATGATGGCCTTATCGCCTTTTTGCAATCGAACTAATTCAAAGGGTATAATCACCTTGTTTCCATCCACCTTCACACCATCCGTTGCTTCTGGTGTATTGTAATTGATAGGTAGTTGCACTTTGCGATAGCCAAATACCTCACACTCCAACAAAATATTCCCGGACTTATTAATTGGTTTTACATTTACCCAGTCATTACCACGGTATGTGGCGGCTTTTCGATTTTTATTAGCTGCATCAGCATCAAAGAAATCAACATCACCCGCCAGAGTATCCCCATCCACTAATGCTTTAATGCGAAATAGAAAGGGCTTGGTTCCTGGTACTTCCTCGATCATTGCAGGTTTTACCAAAGCAAGTTGAGTGGAATCACCAGACAGTTGTTGTGATTGGTCCCTTGCGTTGAGGTCACTCCCGTCCTGCTTGACTACTTCAGCAGCAACGATGGATGTACCTTCAGAAACAGGTTTACTTCCCTCTTTCAGTTGCTCAATCGCTTCCTTTCTTTCAGCATCATTAATTTTAACTACCTGTGGATTATCGCCCAGCAAACCTGAGTACACCCAGGTATCAGTGTACGGAGATTGCTTTTGAAGCCGGATCGACTCATTGATGGCTGCCTTCCTGTCTTCTGTATGCAACACATACACATAGAAAAGTTTACGCTTGGGATTGAGTTCAAACACTGCCGGATAATTCTGTTTTTTAGCGTTCTCCGTAAACTCAATCGCATTGCGCGGAATGGCAAATGCCCCGATCACCACATAAAGCGACTGGTCGGTGTGAGGTTTATCCTGAGCATGAAGATTTGAAAAAATTACGAGTAAAGCAACGAACAATAGACACTGGCGGTGCATAGGCTTTTGGTTAAGGTACAGTCAAAAAAATAAACCTGACTTAGTTTAAAAAATAAATAGGGTAGCATTGAAAGCCCCAATTCGAAGATGAAGGTAAACATAGTTTTGTTAACACGCAAAAACACACGGGTTTACACAGGTATCAGTTTCTGGCAATTACACTAAACTGCTGCTCCAGTATGTTGCCTTGATCGTCTACAAGAGTAAGGATATGCTGTCCGGGATCGGGGGATACTGCTAATCGATGTGAGCCACGGGTAACGCCAAGATAGTTACCATCTATGTGCCAGTACACGATAACCGAAGGCTGGCGGTGAGCAACCTCAAACAAGGCGCTTCCCAGCCGACCATCCAACTCATGTGGAATAAAAATCGCTGCATTAGCTTTCGGATAAATTAAATCCATGGAGGCTACCTTAGTTGGATTAACACAATCGCCACGGAGAGGAGGCAGGATTTTATAACTCAGGTTCTTTGATTTAAAATAATACTCCTGCACAGGTGGCAACACAAACCACGAAACCGATTTTATCCTGCTGATCGATTCGCAATCGGCATGAACACGAAACTTTCCATCCAGTGAGAGATGTACATTCTGATGATACCGACACGAAACACTTTGCAACCCTGCCTGTGGAATTTTTACTGTTTTAGTTTCAGAACACAATGCTGTTGCGCGCATGCCGCTGCGACTACAGACCTGAACTTCATTTAATTCCATTAAAGGAACCTGAAACCAACTGTTGCCCGGCAATTGTGAAAAGATATCAAACATAATTGGCGAGGCCGATTCAGTTCCTGTGAGTCCGGGCCTGCCTTCACCATCGGCATTGCCTACCCAAACACCAACAGCATAATCACCATTAACACCTACAGCCCAACCATCGCGCAGGCCATGACTTGTTCCTGTTTTCCAGGCTATCTTTTTTGTACTGTTAAAAAGTCGCCACCCGGTTTCTTCTCCAGGCCTATACACTTCTTTCAATACATCGAAGGTGAGATAAATAGAAGCTGCACTTAACCATGAATTTTCTTCCGGGTTATTTCTTAGCACTGAATCGGATTGCAAATACCTCGCAGAATGAAAATCACTTTTGTCGTAACGGATTTTTCCGGGCACTTCAAAATAATTCTGAAGTGTACGCGCCATCGAAGCATAGGCACCCGTAATATCCCAAAGCGTGCCTTCGGCTCCACCCAATATTAACGATAATCCATAGTGATCAGCAGGTTGATTCAGGGTAGTAAGTCCAACGTGTTTCAATAATTCATAAAACTTTTCATAGCGATATTCGCGGAGTTCATGAACCGCAGGAATATTCAGGGAGCGAATCAATGCCTGATCGGCAGCAACAGCTCCATCGTGCTCCCTTGTAAAATTTTTTGGCGAGAACCCATTGATCAGGGTTGGGATGTCAGGTTGTAAGGTACCGGTTAATAATTTCCCTTCATCCAGCATTGCGGCAAACAGAAAGGGCTTCAAAATACTCCCGGTACTTCTTCGGGCCTGAATAATATCTACCTGCTCACCATGTTCTCGCCCGGCTGGAGCATTGCCGGTGTAAGCAAGTACTTTACCTGTATTCACCTCCAACACCAGGGCAGCCGCATTAAATACCTGATTGCCTCTCAATACCTGTTGGTGATCAGCTACTATCTGGTTGACACGTTCCTGTAAAGGAAGATTCAATGTACTCTTCACTCTTGTCTGCCCATAACCTTCCTTAATCGCGCGCGTCAATAAGTGATACGCACTACGCGGAAGTGGTACAGGATTTTCCGGAATGGATTCAGCGATTGAAAGTTCATAGGTAGTTGAATCCATCTTACCCGATTGCATTAGTCGGATCAAGAGACGATCGCGTTTTGCTTTTAGTACTTCCCGGTTTTTTCCCGGATGAATAAGTGAGGGATTATTGGGCAGTACGGCAAGCAATGCGGCTTCCGACCAACTCAACTCCGATGCATCGCGACCAAAGTATCGCCAGCAGGCAGCTTCTATGCCAACCACATTACCACCAAACGGAGCATGGGCCGCATAGAGTGAAAGTATTTCTTCTTTTGAGGAACGAAGTTCGAGCCGGGTAGCCAAGACTGCCTCGATTGACTTTTCAAAAAATGTTCGCGACTTATTTCTGCGCGCCAACCGAATTACCTGCATGGAAAGCGTACTGCCGCCACTTACAATTTCTCCTGCTTTCAGGTTCTGACGAATTGCGCGCGACATCGAAAGAATATCTACCCCGGGGTGGTTGTAAAAACGTTTGTCTTCAAAAAGTATAAGAGCCTCTTTAAATTTTTGGGGTACCGGGCTTCCTTCCGGGAACCGCCATTGGCCATCATCAGCAATAGCTGCCCCCAGCAATTTGCCCTCGCGGTCTTCTAATACGGTTGAATAGGGCTCATTGAACAAGAAGCCGGGCAAAGAGAAATAGTAAAGCACCAACAACGCGAAGGTAAAAAACAAATAATACCGGTATTTCTTTAGGATTGCTCGCATCACACCTCACAAACTTACTGCAAATGCAACTCTATTTATTCTTTACATTTTTAGCAAACCAATCATCTTCTGAGCTAGCTGTAATTTCATTTTGCACACTACTCTCAACTTTCTCACGCGCATTTTGCATGGCTTTGGTCACCAAGGCATGTTCGATAGCTTCATCTTCCTTCATTCCCAATTTGTCGAGCAGGTCTACCATGCGGTCTGAACCAAAAATAGAAAACGATGGATCGTCTAATGAAGAGCAAAATACCAAATCAGATTTTGGAAATGCTGTGGTCAGTTTTTGGACGACCGGCTTTTCTTTTGCTGGCAAGGGGTAATGTCCGGCAAATAAGTAAGTCACTTTAGTTTTACTGGACCAAATAGAAAGTAGACCTAATAAAGAAGGAGATTGAACCAACTCCGCATCACAAAGAAAAACAACCTTCTCCTGCCTGGCTGCTTCTCCTGTTAATTCAGAGGTGATTTGAAAATAAGGTGCATTGGATTGTTTAAGGAAATCCACAAGATCTTGTTGAGTCTTATCAAAGAAAGTGAAGACAATAGCAATTTCATTATGAGTTAATGCCTTAAGGGCTTCTGTGATCATCCCCCGCCACGCCATAGGTCTGGTTCGCCACACTTTATCGGTGTAGGTTGATTTATCAGATTTAAGAAATGAGAATAAGCCCACTACAATTTCTTTTTATACTCATCCTCATCAAAGCCGAGTAAAACAACTTTACCATTTTTCTCAATTAACGGACGTTTGATTACACTCGTCTTTTCCTTCATGAGCGCAATGGCGGACTTTTCGTTCGTTACCTTTTTCTGAGATGCTTCATCCAATTGGCGCCAGGTGGTGCCGCGTTTGTTTACCAGGCTCTCCCACTCTACCTGCCTACTCCAGTCACTCAGCTTACTTGCCGTGATGCCAGACTTCTTGTAATCATGAAACTCAAACTCAATTTTATTTTTCGTCAACCACTCTACAGCCGACTTTACCGTGTTACAATTTTTGATACCGTATACGATCATGAAAGTACAGTTTAATATTGCTCATACCATTCAAACCTATTCTTGATAATTTTACTTTTCTCTAATTTAAGGTAAGTTAAAAAGGAATTTGCAACTGGCGAAAAGCTTTTTCCTTTCAACCAGATTAAATTCCATATCGATTTAATGGGAAATCCCTTCACATTAATAATCTGCAAATCGCCATTACTTAACTCGTTTTTTATTCCAATCAACGGCATAATCGAACAACCCATTCCTGCAATTACTGCTTGCTTAACTGCCTCGTTGCTGGTGAGTTCCATCTTTTTTTGAACTGGCAAATTATTTCGTTCTATAAATTTTTCCATCACATATCGGGTTCCTGAACCAGGTTCCCGATAAATTAATGGCAAAGTCTCAAAAATACTTTTATCATGGACCTTACTTGCGAACTTAAAATCTCTATTAGCAACCAGGTATAATTTATTTTGTATCAGGTCAACTTTATCAAACTGCAGATGATCTGGCAAGACGGAAACGAGGGCAAAATCAACTTCATTCTTTTCTAAACTTCTGATTACATTCAACTTGTTAGTTACATCTAGTATTAGTTCAATCCCGACATGTTGCTTTAAAAAATCCGATAGAAAATAAGGCATCACATACTTTCCTGTAGAAACCGCTGAGATTTTTAAACGCCCCGTGAGTTGGCCTTTATAGGCAACCGTTTTATAATTTATGGCATACACTTGGTTCAGAATATTTTCAGCAGACTCCGCTATCTCCTTTCCAAAATCAGTAACGAATAGTTTCCTTCCTACTACCTCAGTTAACGGAATCTCAAACTGGTCTTGAAAATTTTTAAGCTGTATAGAAACGGCAGGTTGGGAAAGGTGAAGCTCCTCCGCTGCCCTGGTAATACTCTGGAGCTGGGTAACCTTTAAAAATACCTGCAGCTGATGAAGGGTGTAATTCATAAATATTATTTATGTATATCATCACAAATATATATAATAATATATAGAAGACATTTGTCATTTTTGCGCCACAAAAAAATACAACAACCGATATGACTAAAATAACCGTAGCCAAAGGCGATGGAATAGGGCCAGAAATTATGGACGCAACCCTTGAAATTATTATGGCGGCCGGAGCAAAGATCGAAATAGAAGAAATTGAAGTTGGTGAAAAAGTATACCTGGCGGGCAATACAGCCGGTATTGCCAAAGAATCGTGGGATATAATCCGGAGAAATAAAATTTTTCTAAAAGCGCCCATCACAACGCCACAAGGCGGTGGATATAAAAGCTTAAATGTTACTACCCGAAAATTTCTAGGGCTTTATTCCAATGTACGCCCCTGTGTTAGCTTACACCCTTTTGTAAAAACAAAACATCCACAGATGGATCTGGTAATCGTACGAGAAAACGAAGAAGATCTCTATGCAGGTATAGAACATCAACAAACGGACGAAGTTGTTCAGTGCCTTAAGTTGATTAGCCGACCAGGATGTGAGAAAATTGTACGCTATGCATTTGAATATGCCAGGCAATATGGTCGTAAAAAAGTAACCTGCTTTACAAAAGACAACATCATGAAACAAACGGATGGACTATTCCATCAGGTGTTCGATGAGATCGCCAAAGAATATCCCGAAATCGAAAACGAACATTGGATCATTGATATCGGGGCAGCTAAAATGGCTGATACTCCTGAAGCTTTTGACGTAATTGTTATGCCTAACCTATATGGTGATGTGCTCTCGGACGTAGCCGCACAAATTGCAGGCTCTGTGGGTCTGGCAGGTTCGGCCAATATTGGTGAAGAATGTGCCATGTTTGAAGCTATTCATGGCTCAGCTCCTAGAAGAGCCGGGCAAAACCTCGCTAATCCATCAGGACTATTGCAAGGAGCCATTATGATGCTTACACACATTGGACAGACTGAAGTTGCCGAAAAAGTTCAAAATGCATGGTTAAGAACCATAGAAGAAGGCGTACATACCTATGATATTTTTAAAGAAGGAGTCAGCACTAAAAAAGTGGGAACAAAAGAATTTGCTCAAGCGGTAATTGCAAACCTTGGAAAGAAGCCATCCACGTTAAAACCAGTCTCCTTCTCAAAAAATAGTTCTCTCCGTTTACCTAAGTATAAGAGAAAGCCATCAGCGGCAAAAGAATTAGTAGGTGTCGATGTATTTGTTCATTGGAATGGAACCGATCCTGACGAATTGGCTAACAAGATTCAGCAATTAAATAATACAGCTCTTTCTCTATCCATGATTACAAACCGTGGAATTAAGGTTTGGCCGGACGGCTTTAGTGAAACATTCTGTACCGATCACTGGCGTTGTCGGTTTAAACCAAGAGAAGGCAATACGATCACTAAACTCAATATCATACAACTACTTACTCTGGCTAATAATCATCAAATCGACACGATCAAAACTGAAAACCTGTATTCCTTCAATGGCAAGGCAGCTTATTCATTGGGTCAAGGACAATAAAACTAATCCACCATATGAAAAAAAAACCTGATTACACCTTAATTGATGGCACATTTTCCGCAGGTGATGCAAGTAAAATTCTGCTGGAGATCATCAACAATAAAATCAACTTTCATAATCTCCAGATACACTCAATTACAGAAAGATTTGGTGGTGATACTTCACTATCTGAGAAACGTATTAAGAAATTAATAAGAACAGGCACGGCCTTAAAAAAGGTATTGGCTGCTGCGGAGAAAAAGGGACAAATGGTAGATGTCTATTGTCCTATTGAAATTAAACTCATTAATTAAAACGCTTATTGCATGATATAAAAATCTACCTATGGATTATTCCCTGTTGATTGACAATCTTACTAATCCTGCACTATTATTTTTTGTTCTTGGTGTGCTTGCGGTTCGTCTAAAAAGTGACCTTGAAATCCCACCCAATTCGTCAAAATTTATTTCGCTGTATCTACTATTTTCTATTGGATTTAAGGGCGGCCAGGAACTGGCACATAGCCAATTTACCATTGAAATCCTTTGGTCCGTTTTTTTTGGAATTTTAGTAGCCTGCACTATCCCACTGTATGCTTTTTTTATATTGAAACGAAAACTTTCTATTGAAGATTCGGGAGCAATCGCAGCAGCCTATGGCTCGGTGAGTGCCGTGACGTTTGTAACCGCTACCGCTTTCCTGGAAATTCAAAACCTAACTTTTAATGGACATATGGTGGCAGTAATGGCCTTGATGGAAGCACCCGCCATCGTTATTGGAGTTATTCTTATTCGTTTATACAGCGAGAAAAATGCGAACGCACCCAGAATAAGAAGTATTTTTAAGCACTCGTTCACAAACGGAAGTGTGCTCTTAATATTAGGAAGTCTTGTTATTGGATTTCTAGCCAGTGAGCAACAGGCATTAGGAATTAAGCCTTTTACCACAGATTTATTCAAAGGATTCTTAGCAATCTTTCTACTTGACATGGGTATTGAAAGTGGAAAAAAATTGAATGATTTTCTTAAGAGCGGCCGCTTAACAACAACATTCGCGATTCTTATTCCATTATTGAACGGATGTGCCGTTGCCTTGTTGAGTGGATTTGTAACATCCGAGATTGGGAACCGCTTTATCTTTGCAGTACTTGCCGCCAGCGCTTCCTACATCGCAGTACCAGCCGCAATGAAAATAGCCGTCCCAAAAGCAAATCCGGGAATTTATTTGCCGATGGCATTGGCAATAACATTTCCAATTAATATAACGATTGGATTGCCTATTTACCTTTCCATAATTACATCAGTATAGATAACTGCTAGCGGAGTCCGAAGTGAGATTCCAGGAGCAAAGAGACCATACTATTTCCAGTTAGAATTTATAAATCACTGCCTCATACGGTCTCAACATGATTGATTTCTGATCTGCAGACGCAGGTCCATCACTATAATTCGACAAAAGCACCTTGGCTTCAGCCGGTATCGAAACCTGAGCTGCTGAATTTGAATCAGAAAAATTCAAAACAATCAACAACTTCTGATCTCCCTCTTCCCGGGTATAGGCATATACAGTTGGATTGCTTTTATCCAGCAACGTGTACGTTCCATAAACCAGAACCGGATTTGCTTTGCGCAGACTTACCAGGCTCCTGAAATAATTGAGACAACTATTTAGGTCATTTTCCTGGCGAGTCTGATTGATTGTTGTATAGTTAGGATTTAGTTGTAACCACGGAGTGCCACTCGTAAATCCGGCATTGGTATTACTATCCCATTGAAAGGGAGTCCGACCATTATCGCGGGATTCAAATTTTAAGCGCTCCAGAAATTTTTGCAAGTCGCCCCCAATGTTCTTTTGATTCTGATATTCATTGAGCGCGGGCATATCCCGATAGTCTTCTATTTTTTCAAACCTCGCATTGGTCATTCCTAATTCATCTCCATTATAATAATACGGAGTGCCACGCATGGTCATAATAAACGTAGACAACATTTTGGAAGATAAGTCTCTAAACTCAGGACTATCATTTCCAAACCGGCTCACCATGCGGGCCTGATCATGGTTGGCCAGAAAAATGGACAACCAACCCTTGCTCGCAAACGCACTATCCCATCGACTAAATACTTCTTTAAAATGCTGCAGGCTATACCCTTCCATTTTTGCAATGTCTACACCTTCGAAAGCGTAGGCCATGTTTAATTCCTTGCGTTCTGCATCCACCAGGTTATGGGCGTCCTCAAAAGAATTTCCGGCACCTTCGGCCACACTCATTACATCATATTTACTAAAGACTTGCTCGTTCATCTCTTTCAGGTAATCGTGCAACCCTGGCCCCATAGCATAGTACTTGACAAAATTCTTTTCGTACCCTTCCGGGAAAGCCGGGAATAAAGTGTCCTTGGCAGCAAACTGAAATGCATCCAACCGAAACCCATCAATTCCTTTATCAGCCCAAAATTTCATGATGTCATACACCTCCTGACGGAGTTTGGGATTCTCCCAGTTTAAGTCGGGTTGCTTGCGCGAAAAGTAATGCAAATAGTAAGCATCCGTCAACGAATCATACAACCACGCATCGTGATTGACATCAAACAAACTATAGCGCGGAGCAGGCTTGCCGCGATCGGCATTCCACCAATGGTAATAGTTTCGATACGGACTGGTTCTTGAACTCCGGCTTTGCTTAAACCATTCATGCTCATCACTGCTGTGATTAACCACCACATCCATCACCAGTTTAATGTTTCGCTCGTGCAGGCCTTTCAACAAAGCATCAAAATCTTCCATCGTACCGAAATCCTTCATGATGCCGCGGTAATCGCTGATGTCGTACCCGTTGTCGTCATTGGGTGAACTATAAATTGGATTGAGCCATACGGCTGTAACGCCTAAACTTTGGATATAATCTAATTTGGAAATGATTCCTTTCAAATCGCCCACACCATCGCCATTACTGTCTTTAAAACTGCGCGGGTAAATCTGGTACACGATTGCTTCTTTCCACCAGGCACGGTCGTTAGCGACTTCTTTTGAGGGTTGACATCCTATTATAAATACGAAGAGTGTGAGGGTAAGTAAGGCGGGTGTGATTAGTTTTTTCATTGGGCGGATATGCTCTTTTCTGTTACCTTATCTACATGTTACTTTTGTCGGTGAAGAACACCGACAATGGCGGAGGGTACACGATTGCTTCTTTCCACCAGGCGCGATCAGTGGCAACCTCTTTTGCAGGTTGACAGCCAAGTGCAAATATCAGGAAGGTAAAGGCTAGTGAGGTGGGTGAGATTAGTCTTTTCATTGGTGTAGAATTATTTGTTAAACATTTCCTGTGAAGAACATAAAGTACTGGGCAAATGAATTTCCCTACGCTCTCCATTCTATTCATTTCAAAAGCCACATCTCTGCCTCTTTACGAGTAGAAAAAATTTGAATCGTAAAACCCCGGGCCTGACCAACATCCCGCCAATAATTCGCAAACTCCAACCCGCTGGTATTAAAGACACATCCCACCGTAATGTTATAAAATTCCGGCATAGAGGTTTCATACATTCTAACCAAGTTGAAAATTTCTGACCACTGAAGTTTTAAATCTACTTTCTGAAAATCAAGTAAAACCCTTCTACAGTCAGTTGCAATGATTTTGTGATGAATCAATTTTGTCAAATCAACAACTAAACCATACTGATTACAGAGACCTGAGGCTGTAACATGCACAATAGCTTTATGCAACTCTAAACGAAACAGAAAAGGCCCGGATAAACTCATCCTAATAAATTACTGCACCACCCGCTTCACTACATCTACCACTCTACCTTTCTTCCGTGCATACACTGCGTTGTCGTACATCGCTTCGCAACTTACGGCTGGCAAATAATAACTGCCGGCATAGCTGGCAGTGAGCAGCACCTTAAATGTTTTACGCTGGTTGGCACCTAAATCAAAGTAGGTATACACCCGGTCATCGCGGATGTCCTGGTACGTGGGAACATCACCTGTGATGCGTGCACCATCGTCACCTGTCAGGCGTAAATTATTAATCTCCCAACCCGAAGGGAAAATCTGATTCAACGCCAGGTTTTTATAAATGCCACGCATGCCGGGGTTGAACACCGTAACCGTAGCCACAAACGCAGTGCCCTGCTCAAGACTTGATGGGTCAATCGCTGCCCCATCAGGGTCGGAGTAATTCACATTGATGGAAAGATTTTTCTCCCCATCTTCTTCAGCACCCCGCGCAGGCACCCCTTCCGAAATTACCCGCACGAAAAGTGTTCCTTTGCTGCCACTGGTGATCTTCAGGTTGCCGGGCTTCAAACCATCGGCCGGCAGGGAAACCTGTGCTATGGTTAATTCTGTATTGGCTGTAACTTCCTTGCCATTGTAGCTGTAGGTAAATTTCAAATCACCTTTCTCGCCACCGGCATACGTGCCCACGGATTTTAATCCCCATGCCAAAGTCTGTGTGCTCATCCAATACGATGAGTTGCTCAATGCTTCTGAAAGTTCTTTCACCAACTCAAACGCTTTCACGCGATCGTTCAATAACAATAAAGTCTCCAGGATGATGGCTTTGTCGCGCAGGTCT
>ERZ795061.1595-NODE-1595-length-21866-cov-7.623630_pt1 | contig 21866 bp, 18 predicted proteins | sample MGYA00375145_ERZ795061 | MGnify/ENA primary metagenome ERZ795061 (study PRJEB30190, sample SAMN05720144) | anaerobic digester metagenome | isolation source: active sludge of municipal wastewater-treating anaerobic digesters | place: USA | collected 2014-12-22 ... | reverse complement strand
AGGTCATGCCGATCGCCACCACCAGCAGGAAGGCGTTGTCGATCAGCAGGTTCAGGAAGACCTGGCCGGCGAAGAAGCCGTCGTAGGCCAGCGAGCCGCCGGCGAACATCAGCGCGAACAGTCCCACGGCCACCCAGCTCGGGGTGGTCTGCGCGTCGAGGCGTAGGCGCACCATGCTCAGCCCCCCGCCGCCAGGCGGCGGCCGGTCAGCAGCGCGCGCACCTGTGGCGACTGCACCAGGCACACCGCGAACACCACCACCGCCTTGACCACCAGGTTGACCTCGGGCGGCACGCCCAGCGAGTAGATGCTGGTCGTCAGCGTCTGGATGATCAGCGCCCCCAGCACGCTGCCGCGCAGGCTGAAGCGCCCGCCCGACAGCGCCGTGCCGCCGAGCGTGACCGCGAGGATCGCGTCGAGCTCGAGCAGCAGCCCGGCGTTGTTGCCGTCGGCGCTCTTGACGTTCGAGCTGATCATCAGCCCGGCCAGCCCGGCGGTGACGCCGCAGAAGGCGTACGCGGCGACGATCAGGGTGCGCGCGTCGATGCCGGCCAGCCGCGCCGCCGCGGGGTTGGCGCCGCTGGCCTGGATGAACAGGCCGAGTGCCGTGAGGTGCTTCAGCCAGGCCATCAGCGCCAGCAGCGCGCCCACCAGCCACAGCGCGAAGGGCAGCCCGAGCAGGTAGCCGTTGCCGATGAAGAAATACGGCTTGTAGTAGATCGTGATGATCTGGCCATTGGTGACCAGCTGCGCGATGCCGCGGCCAGCGACCATCAGGATCAGCGTGGCGATGATCGGCTGGATGCCGACCACCGCGACGAGCACGCCGTTCCACAGCCCGCACAGCGCGGCCACGCCGAGCGCGGCGAGCAGCGCGATCGGCATCGAGGTGCGCGTGACGTAGGTCTGCTGCCCGTCCTGGATCACCAGGCTGCCGCCGATCAGCGTGGCGGCCACGGCCGCGGCGATGGCCACCGTGGCACCCACCGACACGTCGATGCCGCGCGTGGCGATCACCACCGTCATGCCCAGCGCCACCGCCATCAGCGGCGCGGCGCGGTTCAGGATGTCGACGAGCGCGCCGTAGAGGTGGCCGTCGCGCCAGGCCAGCGAGAAGAAGCCCGGGTTGAACAGGCCATTGACCGCGAGCAGCGCGGCGAGCACCGCCAGCGGCCAGAACTGCGGCGAGCGCGTCAGCGCGGCGAGGCGGGCGCGGTTCATGCCGCCGCCCCCGCCCGCGCCGGCGCCGGCGCATCGGCCCCGGCGATGATGCGCAGCACGCGCTGCTCGTCGAGCGCGTCGTGGCCCTCGTGCAGGCCGAGTTCGGCGACCTTGCGCCGCTCGCGCAGCACGACCACGCGCTGGCTGGTGCGCAGCACCTCGCCGAGTTCGGACGAGATGAAGACGATCGCCAGGCCGGCGTCGCAGAGTTTCAGCACCTGGTCCATGATCTCCTGCTTGGCGGCGACGTCGATGCCGCGCGTGGGTTCGTCCAGGATCAGCAGCCGCGGCTCGGTGGCGAGCCAGCGCGCCAGGATCGCCTTCTGCTGGTTGCCGCCCGAGAGCTGGCCGATGGGCATCCCGGCGTCGGCGGTCTTGATGCCCAGCAGCGTGATGAAGCGCTGCGCCAGCGCCTGCTGCTCGGCGGCGCCGAGGTGGTCGAAGACGCCGCGCCGCGCCTGCAGCGCGAGCAGGATGTTCTCGCGCACCGACAGCTCGGCTACGATGCCGTCGGTCTTGCGCTCTTCGGGACAGAACGCGAGGCCGGCGCGCAGCGCATCGCGTGGCGAGTGCAGCACGAGCGGCCGGCCGTCGAGCGTGACCGTGCCGTGGTCGGCGCGGTCGGCGCCGAACAGCAGCCGCGCCGTCTCGGTGCGGCCCGAGCCCAGCAGGCCGGCCAGGCCCAGCACCTCGCCGCCGCGCACGTCGAGGTCCATCGGCTCGACGCTGCCGCGCCGGCCCAGCCCGCGCGCGGCCAGCAGCGGCACCGGGTGCGAGGCCGCCGCGCGCCGCGCCGCCAGGTCGCCGGCGTCGAGCGAACGCCCGACCATCTGCTCGACCAGGGCCAGGCGCGGCAGGTCCGCGCAGCGGTGCTCGCCGACAGTGCGGCCGTTGCGCATCACCGTCAGCCGATCGGCCATCGCGTAGGCCTGGTCGAGGAAGTGGGTCACGAACAGGATCGCGACGCCGGCATCGCGCAGCGTGCGCATGACCTCGAACAGCCGCGCGGTCTCGGTCTCGTCGAGGCTGGAGGTGGGCTCGTCGAGCACCAGCACGCGCGCGTCGAGGCTCACCGCGCGGGCGATGGCCACCATCTGCTGCACCGCCACCGGACACTCGCCCAGCGTGCGGCCGGGGTCGATGTCCAGGCGCAGCCGTTCGAGCGCGCTGCGGGCGCTGCGCTGCACGGCACGCCAGTCGATCCAGCCCCAGCGCCGGGGCATGCGCCCGGCCGCGATGTTCTCGGCCACCGACAGGTTGGGGCAGAGGTTCACCTCCTGGTAGACGGTGGAGATGCCCAGCGCCTGCGCCTGCTGCGGCGAACCCGGCCGGATCGGCTGCCCGGCCAGGCGCATCGTGCCGGCGTCGGGCGGGTAGACGCCGGTCAGCACCTTGATCAGCGTGGACTTGCCGGCGCCGTTCTGGCCCATCAGCGCGTGGATCTCGCCTGCACGCAGCGACAGGCGCGCATCGACGAGCGCGGCCACGCCGGTGAAGGCCTTGTGCAGGCCGTGGAGTTCGAGCAGGGCAGGGGCGGTGTCGGAGGTCACGGGACGCGGATCATCGGTGAAAAAGGCATGTGCGCGCGAACGCCGCGCGCACATGCAACCCTGGTTGCAGGAGACCTTTCGACCAGCCAGGGGGGTCACGTCTTGGGGGCCGGCACGCGGCCGGGCCCGAGCGAATTCGCGCTCAGCCTGGCCGCCTGCATGCGCCCAGGCCTGAGCGAGCAGACGCTCAGCCCGGTCGCCTGCATGCGCCCAGGCCTGAGCGAGCACACGCTCAGCCTGGTCGCCTGCATGCGCCCAGGCCTGAGCGGGTTGGCGCTCAGCCCGGTCGCTTGCAAGCGCCCAGGCCTGAGCGAGGCAGACGCTCAGCCTGGCCGCCTGCATGCGTCCAGGCCTGAGCGAGGCGACCAGGCGTCCGCAGGGACGCCTGGTCGTCCACGCTCAGTACTTCCGGTTCGGGAACTCCTTGGCGGCGACCTCCATCGGGAACACGCCTTCCTTGGTCGGGATCCACTTCGGCTGCGACTTGCCGGCCAGCACTTCCTTGACCGTGTCCATCAGCTGCGGGCCGAGCTGCGGGTTGCATTCGACGGTGACGTTCATCTTGCCGGCGATCATGGCCTCGAAGGCGCCCTTCACCGCGTCGACCGAGATCACGATGACCTCCTTGCCCGGCTTCAGCCCGGCCTCCTCGATCGCCTGGATCGCGCCGATGGCCATGTCGTCGTTGTGCGCGTAGAGCACGTTGATCTTCTTGCCCTCGGCCTTCAGGAAGGCCTCCATCACCTCCTTGCCCTTGGCGCGGGTGAAGTCGCCGGTCTGCGAGCGGATGATCTTGTACTGGCCCTTGCCGGCGATCACCTCCTCGAAGCCCTTCTTGCGGTCGATGGCCGGCGCCGAGCCCACGGTGCCCTGCAGCTCGACGATGTTGACGCTGTCGCCCTTGACGTTGTCGAGCATCCAGCGCGCGGCCTTGCGGCCTTCCTCGGTGAAGTCCGAGCCGATCATCGTCACGTACAGCGAGGGGTCGGCCGTCTCGATGCTGCGGTCGGTCAGGATCACCGGGATCTTCGCGGCCTTGGCCTCCTTGAGCACCGTGTCCCAGCCGGTGGTCACCACCGGCGCGAAGGCGATCACGTCGACCTTCTGCGCGATGTAGGAGCGGATCGCCTTGATCTGGTTCTCCTGCTTCTGCTGCGCGTCCGAGAACTTCAGCGTGATGCCGGCCTTCTCGGCCGCGTCCTTGATCGACGCGGTGTTCGCGGTGCGCCATTCGCTCTCGGCGCCGACCTGGGCGAAGCCCAGCGTGATCTTCTTGTCCGCGGCATGGGCGCCGATCGACAGCGCGGCGCAGCCGGTGGCGATCAGGCCGAGCAGGTGGCGGCGGGTGGTTTTCATCGTGTCTCCTCTGGGGCAGTTGTCCAGCGGCGGGCTGGCGCCGGCGGTGGCGGCTCGTGGCCGCACCACATCATGAAGGAAGGGTTCCGTGCGCACGCTCGCTCCAGCGCAGCTCCTGGCGCAGCCGGTCGAGATCGGTGTGCGCGCCGATGTGCACGAACTCGATGTCGAACATCTCGGCGAAGCTGCGCAGCTGGCCGATCGCGACACCCTGGCTGAAGACGGTGTGGTGGGCGCCGCCGGCGTGGATCCAGGCGGCGGTCCCGGTGAACAGGTCGGGCAGCGGCAGGTACACGGCGCGCGCCACCGGCAGCCTCGGCAGCTCGTGCGGCGGGTCGACCGCGTCGACCTCGTGCGAGATCAGCCGGAAGCGGTTGCCCAGGTCGATCAGCGTGCTGTGGATGGCGCGCCCCGGCCGCGCGTTGAACACCAGCCGCGCCGGGTCGGCCTTCTTGCCGATGGACAGCGGCTGCACGTCGAGCAGCGGCCGGGCCTGGGCCGAGATCGACGGGCAGACCTCGAGCATGTGCGCGCCGATCACCAGCTCGCGCCCGGGCGTGAAGTCGTAGGTGTAGTCCTCCATGAACGAGGCGCCGTGGCCCGTGCCCTCGTTCATGACCTTGATCGCGCGCAGCAGCGCAGCGGTCTTCCAGTCGCCCTCGGCGCCGAAGCCGTAACCCTTGTGCATCAGCCGCTGCACCGCCAGCCCGGGCAGCTGCGCCAGGCCGTGCAGGTTCTCGAAGTTGGTCGTGAAGGCCTTGAAGCCGCCGCGTTCGAGGTAGGTCTCGAGCCCGATCTCGATGCGCGCGGCGTCGGCGAGGTGGCCGCGCTTGGCGCCGCCGGCGCGCACCGCGTCGGCGAGCCGGTAGGCGCTTTCGTACTCGGCCAGGCGCTCGTCGAGCTGGCCGGGCGTCACCGCCTCGACCGTGGCCGCGAGGTCGCCCAGCGCGTGGCCGTTGACGGCGTAGCCGAAGCGGATCTGCGCCTCGACCTTGTCGCCCTCGGTCACCGCAACCTCGCGCATGTTGTCGCCGAAGCGGGCGATCTTCAGCCGGCGGCTGTCGTGCACCGCGGCGGCCACGCGCTGCCAGCGGCCGAGCTCGGCGTGCACGCGCGCATCCTGCCAGTGGCCGACGATCACCTCGTGCGGCCGGCGCAGCCGCGCGCCGATGAACCCGAACTCGCGTCCGCCGTGCGCGGTCTGCGTCAGGTTCATGAAGTTCATGTCCATCGTCGCCCAGGGCACCTCGACGTTGAACTGCGTGTGCAGCTGCATGAAGGGCTTGTGCAGCGCCATCAGGCCGGCGATCCACATGCGCGCCGGCGAGAAGGTGTGCATCCAGGTGACCAGGCCGATGCAGTCGGGCGCGTTGTTCGCCTCGCGGCACAGCGCGAGGATGCCGTCGGCGTCGGTGACCGTGGGCTTGAGCACCAGGCGCACCGGCAGGCCGGCTTCGGCGTTCAGGCCGTCGACGAGCGCCTGCGCGTTCGCGGCCACGGCCTGCAGCGTCTTCGGTCCGTACAGGTGCTGGCTGCCGACGACGAACCAGGCTTCGAGGGTGGGGAATGCGGTCATGGAGGCCATGCGGTGGAGGGGGATCGGGGTTCAGCGTTCGCCGGTCTGGCCGTAGTAGGCGTCGCGGCCGTGCTTGCGCAGGTAGTGCTTGTCGAGCAGGTGCCGGGCGATCGGGCCGCGGCCCGGGTCGAGCATCAGCGTGAACAGCGCCATGCGCGCCACCTCCTCGAGCACCACCGCGTGGTGCACGGCCTCGTCGGCGCTGGTGCCCCAGGTGAACGGGGCGTGCTCGGCCACCAGCACGCCGGGCATCGCCAGCGGGTCGCGCGCGCCCAGCGTCTCGGCGATGACGAGGCCGGTGTTCAGCTCGTAGGCGGCGTCGACCTCGGCGGCCGTCAGCGGCCGGGTGCAGGGGATCTCGCCGTGGAAGTGGTCGGCGTGGGTCGTGCCCAGCGCCGGGATCGCGCGGCACGCCTGCGCCCAGGCGCTGGCGTGCGTGGAATGCGTGTGCACCACGCCGCGCAGCTGTGGCCAGCGGCGGTACAGCGCACAGTGCGTGGGCGTGTCGGACGAGGGCCGCAGCCGGCCGTCGACGATGCGCCCGTCGCGGTCGAGCACGACGATGTCCGCGGCCCGCAGCGCGTCGTAGGGCACGCCGCTGGGCTTGATCGCGACCTCGCCCAGCGCCGGATCGAAGGCGCTGACGTTGCCCCAGGTGAAGGTGACCAGGCCGTGGCGCGGCAGCGCCAGGTTGGCCTCGAGCACCTGCTCGCGAAGCGCGTGCCGGCTCATCGCTGCGTCCCGGTCGGCGCCGGCTCGTGCGTGGCCTCGTACAGCAGCTCGGTGGCCGCGGCCCAGCGCTGGTAGCGCCGGTAGTGCGACTCGTACAGCGCCGCGCGCCCGGGCTCGGGCAGGTAGCTGCGCTCGACCCGGCTGGCCATCGCGGCCTGGGCGGCGGCGACATCGGCGTGGCAGCCGGCAGCCACCGCCGCGAAGATCGCGGCGCCGAGCGCACAGCACTGGTCGGAGCCGGCGACGTGCACCGGGCGGTTCATCGCGTCGGCCATCACCTGCATCACGGTGGGCGACTTGCGCGGGATGCCGCCGATGGCGAGCACGTCGTTCACCGCGACCTGCTGGCGCTCGAAGCATTCGGTGATCGCCCGCGCGCCGAAGGCGCTGGCGGCGATCGCGGCGCCGAAGATCGCCGGCGCGTCGCTGCCCAGCGTCAGCCCGCCGAGCACGCCCTGCAGGCGCTGGTTGGCCATCGGCGTGCGCCGGCCGTTGACCCAGTCGAGCATCAGCGGCAGGTGCGCCAGGTCGGCGTCGCGCGCCCAGCGCTCGGTCAGCGCCGGGATCAGCCGGTGCTGCAGCGCGGCGAGTTCGGCGGCCTGCGCGGGCAGGGCTTCGGCGGCCCAGCCGAGCGACCAGCCCAGCACCTCGGCGAGCCAGGCGTACAGGTCGCCGAAGGCCGACTGGCCGGCCTCGAGGCCGATCAGGCCGGGCACGACGCTGCCGTCGACCTGTCCGCAGATGCCTTCGATCGCACGGTCGCCGATGCGCGCCGCGTCGGCCAGCAGGATGTCGCAGGTCGACGTGCCCACGACCTTGACCAGCGTGTGCGGCTTCGCGCCGGCGCCCACGGCCCCCATGTGGCAGTCGAAGGCGCCGCCGGAGACCACGACGCGCTCGGCCAGGCCCAGGCGTGCGGCCCACTCGGCACTGAGCCGGCCCACCGGCACGTCGGCGGTCTGCGTGTTCAGGAACATCGGCTCGCGCAGCCGCTCGACGAGCAGCGGGTCGAGCGCCTCGAGAAAGGCGCGCGATGGCAACCCGCCCCAGCGCGGGTTCCACAGCGACTTGTGGCCCGCCGCGCAGCGGCCGCGCGGCAGCTCGTCGGGCGCGGTGCGGCCGGCCAGCAGCGCGGGCACCCAGTCGCACAGCTCGACCCAACTGACCGCGGCCTCGCGCACGCCGGCGTCGGCGCGGCTGGCGTGCACGATCTTGGCCCAGAACCACTCGGACGAGTACACGCCGCCGGCGTAGCGCGTGTAGTCGGTGAACGCGCCGCCGTGGGCCAGGCGGTTCAGCGCCTCGGCCTCCTCGACGGCGGTGTGGTCCTTCCAGAGCACGAACATCGCGTCCGGGTTGTCGGCGAACTCGGGGCGCAGCGCGAGCACGCGACCCTGGGCGTCCAGCGGCGCGGGCGTCGAGCCGGTGGAGTCGACGCCGATGCCGCGCACCGCCTCTCGGCCGGCCGGCCCCAGCTCGTCGAGCACGCCGCGCACCGCCTCGGTCAGGGATTCGATGTAGTCCAGCGGATGGTGGCGAAAGCGCTGCACCCGCGCGTCGACCCAGCGGTGGGCGGCCCAGCGCGGGTAGTTCACCACCCGCGTGGCGAGTTCGGTGCCGCGCGCGGTGTCGACCGCCAGCGCACGCACCGAATCGCTGCCGAAATCCAGTCCGAGGGTGATTTGCATGGAGGGAGGGCGGAATATGAAGGGGAGCCGGACTATTTTTCGTCGCGACGATGCGACGAGAAAAGAACAGATCTGCTGGGTATATGAAGTATTCGCCTTCGTTCGGGTTTACCCGGTCAAAGTACATAGACACATCGGCCGACCCCGAGGGGCTGAGTTCTGAGCGGCCAGCCGTTCCTGTTCCGACCTGTCCCACTCGTCCACCGCCTGGAAACGAAGCACTCCCATGAAGAGCGGCGTGAAGCCGTCGATGCGATGTCCGCAAGACTAGGTGCAGCGGCGCTTCGGCTCTTGCCAAAGAAATGGACAAAACTGCTATGTAGGTGAAGATTAGGGGGAACCCGATGTGCCTCGTGGTCCATGTACTTTAGTCTCGCGGCCCACGGTGGACGTGAGTTTTCCGACGCCGCTTCAAACCCCTTCGAGAAATATCTCCAAGGGGCTTGATGAGTATGTCGGCGCCGATCGATCGGGTTTCGATGGTGACGCGCTGCAGGCCAGATCCCGAATCCCCGGAACCGAAGGAGAACCCCGTGAAGAGACGAACCCACATTGCCGCGCTGACCCTGGCGCTGGCCGCTGCGGCGCCCTGGGCGCAGGCGCAGGACAAGGGCCTGGTCGCGATCTCGATGCCGACCAAGTCGTCGGCCCGCTGGATCTCGGACGGCGACAGCATGGTCAAGGTCTTCGCCGCCAAGGGCTACAAGACCGACCTGCAGTACGCCGACGACGACATCCCGAACCAGCTGGCGCAGATCGAGAACATGATCACCAAGGGCGCCAAGGTGCTGGTGATCGCCGCGATCGACGGAAGCACCCTGTCGGACGCGCTGCAGAAGGCCGCCGACAAGGGCATCAAGGTCATCGCCTACGACCGCCTGATCAAGGGATCGAAGAACGTCGACTACTACGCCACCTTCGACAACTTCCAGGTCGGCGTGATCCAGGCGACCTCGCTGGTCGACAAGCTCGGCCTGAAGGCCGGCAAGGGCCCGTTCAACATCGAGCTGTTCGGCGGCTCGCCCGACGACAACAACGCCTTCTTCTTCTACGACGGCGCGATGTCGGTGCTCAAGCCCTACATCGACGGCGGCAAGCTGGTCGTGCGCAGCCGGCAGATGGGCATGGACAAGGTCGGCACGCTGCGCTGGGACGGCGCGGTGGCGCAGGCGCGCATGGACAACCTGCTGTCGGCCTTCTACGGCAAGGACAAGGTGCACGCCGTGCTGTCGCCGTACGACGGGCTGAGCATCGGCATCCTGTCCTCGCTCAAGGGCGTGGGCTACTGCACCGCGCAGCAGGCCTGCCCGGTGGTCAGCGGGCAGGACGCCGAGATCCCCTCGGTCAAGTCGATGCTCAAGGGGGAGCAGAGCTCCACGGTCTTCAAGGACACGCGCGAGCTCGCCAAGGTCACCGCCGACATGGTCGACGCGGTGCTCGGCGGCAAGCAGCCTCCGATCAACGACACCAAGACCTACAACAACGGCGTCAAGGTCGTGCCCTCGTACCTGCTGAAGCCGGTGAGCGTCGACGCGTCGAACTGGAAGGCCGTGCTGGTCGACAGCGGCTACTACAAGGAATCGCAGCTGAAGTGAGCCCGCCGAGCGACCCTCGCGACCGACCGCGACCGACGATGAACGACCCGATCCTCGAGATGCGCGGCATCGGCAAGGCCTTCCCGGGCGTGCGCGCGCTCGACGACGTGAACCTGGTCGTGCGCGAGGGCGAGATCCACGCCCTCGTCGGCGAGAACGGGGCGGGCAAGTCGACGCTGATGAAGGTGCTCAGCGGCGTCTACCCGCACCCGGACTACGAGGGGCGCATCGTGTTCCGCGGTCGCGAGTGCCGCTTCGGCGGCATCGCCGACAGCGAGCGCGAGGGCATCATCATCATCCACCAGGAGCTCGCGCTGGTGCCGCTGCTGTCGATCGCCGAGAACATCTTCCTCGGCCACGAGCAGCGCCGCGCCGGCGCGCTGCCGGGGGTGATCGACTGGCACGCCACGCACGCGCGCACCGAGGCCCTGCTGCGCAAGGTCGGGCTGGCGCAGTCGCCGGCCACGCGCGTCACCGACCTGGGCGTGGGCCAGCAGCAGCTCGTCGAGATCGCCAAGGCGCTGGCCAAGGAGGTGCGGCTGCTGATCCTCGACGAGCCCACCGCGAGCCTGAACGAGACCGACAGCGATGCGCTGCTCGCGCTGCTGCTCGACCTGAAGGCCCACGGCATCACCTGCATCCTGATCTCGCACAAGCTCGGCGAGATCGCGCGCGTGGCCGACTCGATCACGGTGCTGCGCGACGGCCGCACGGTCGAGACGCTCGACGGCCGCGCCGGCCCGGTGAGCGAGGACCGCATCATCCGCGGCATGGTCGGCCGCGAAATGGCCGACCGCTACCCGCGGCGCACGCCGAAGATCGGCGAGGCGGTGTTCGAGGTGCGCGACTGGCGCGTCTCGCACCCGGTGCACGCCGGGCGCGAGGTGGTGCACGGCGTGAACCTCACGCTGCACCGCGGCGAGATCGTCGGCATCGCCGGGCTGATGGGCGCCGGCCGCACCGAGCTGGCGATGAGCCTGTTCGGTCGCTCTTACGGCCAGCGTTTCTCGGGCCGGGTGCTCAAGCACGGCCGCGAGATCGACGTGAGCACGGTCGAACGCGCCGTGGCGCAGGGCATCGCCTACGTCACCGAAGACCGCAAGGGACTCGGGCTGGTGCTCGAGCAGTCGATCGCGTTCAACACCACGCTGGCGAACCTGCCGGGCGTGTCGCGCCACGGCGTCATCGACGCCGGGCGCGAGCACGCCGTGGCCACCGAGTACCGCCGGCGCCTGGCCACGCGCTGCTCGGGCGTGGACCAGGTCGTCGTCAACCTCTCGGGCGGCAATCAGCAGAAGGTGGTGCTCGGCAAGTGGCTGTTCGCCGGGCCCGAGTGGCTGATCCTCGACGAGCCCACGCGCGGCATCGACGTCGGCGCCAAGTTCGAGATCTACCAGCTCGTCGCGCAGCTGGCCGACGAGGGCCGCTGCATCCTGGTGATCTCGTCCGAGATGCCCGAGCTGCTCGGCCTGTGCGACCGCATCCACGTGATGAACGAAGGCGCCTTCGTCGCCGAGTTCGCGGCCGCCGAGGCCTCGCAGGAAAAGATCATGCGCGCCATCGTGCGCCAGGCGGCCTGAGCGCCCGCCCGACGCCGTGGCCCCGACGGAACCCATGCCATGAACCCCACCACGACGACTACCGCCCCGGCCGCCACCGCCCGGCCCGCCGCGGCCGCCCGGCGCCCCGGCGCGGCGCTGCTCAAGAGCACCCTGCGCGAGTACGGCATGCTGCTGTCGCTGGTCGCGATCATGCTGTTCTTCCAGGCCATGACCGGCGGCACGCTGCTGCAGCCGCTGAACCTGACGAACCTGGTGCTCCAGAACAGCTACATCGTCATCATGGCGCTGGGCATGCTGCTGGTGATCGTCGCCGGGCACATCGACCTGTCGGTGGGCTCGGTGTGCGGATTCGTCGGGGCGCTCGCCGCGGTGCTGATGGTCGGCCACGGCTGGCACTTCGTGCCGGCGACCCTCGTCTGCCTGGCCGTCGGCGGCGCCATCGGCGCGGCCCAGGGGGTGTTCGTCGCGCACTTCCGCATCCCCTCGTTCATCGTCACGCTGGCCGGCATGCTGGTGTTCAAGGGCCTGGCGCTGGCGCTGCTCAACGGCCAATCGGTCGGCCCCTTCCCGGAGACCTTCCAGAAGCTCAGCTCGGGCTTCATCCCCGATGTGTTCGGCGGCACCGATCTGCGACTGACCTCGCTGCTGATGGGCGTGCTGGTGGTGCTGACGATGGTGGTGATGGCCTGGCGCGTGCGCGGCAACCAGCAACTGCACGGCATGGAGACCGAGCCCATGGTGCTCTTTGCCAGCCGCAACGCGGTGTTCGCCATGATCCTGGTGGCGCTGAGCTGGCTGCTGGCCACCTACAAAGGCCTGCCCAACGTGCTGATCATCATGTTCGTGCTGATGGTGGCCTACGACTTCGTCACCAGCCGCACGACGATCGGCCGTCGCATCTACGCACTGGGCGGCAACGAGAAGGCGGCGCGCCTGTCGGGCATCCGCACCGAGCGGCTGGCTTTCTACACCTTCGTCAACATGGGCGTGCTGGCGGCACTGGCCGGTCTGGTGTTCGCCGCGCGGCTGAACACCGCGACGCCGAAGGCGGGCCTGGGCTTCGAGCTCGACGTGATCGCCGCCTGCTTCATCGGCGGCGCGTCGGCCTCGGGCGGCGTGGGCAAGGTGATGGGCGCGGTGATCGGCGCCTTCGTGATGGGCGTGATGAACAACGGCATGTCCATCCTGGGCATCGGCATCGACTACCAGCAGGTCATCAAGGGCCTGGTGCTGCTCGCGGCCGTGTTCGTCGACGTCTACCAGAAGAACAAGTGATGCCGCAGCGTTACGCGACACCGGGCGAGCAGGGGCAGCAGCTCAACCCGCTGCTGCCCGGCTATTCGTTCAACCTGTACCTGGTGGCCGGCATCACGCCGATCGTCAAGGGCGGCCCGCTGGACTTCTTCATCGACCGGCCTCACGGCATGAAGGGCTACATCGTCAACATGACGGTGCGCGGCAAGGGCACGGTGTTCGACGGCGACGACGCGTTCGGCTGCGAACCGGGCGACCTGCTGCTGTTCCCGCCCGAGGCGCGGCACTACTACGGCCGGGCGCCCGACAGCGACGAGTGGTTCCACCGCTGGGTCTACTTTCGCCCGCGCGGCTTCTGGGCGCCCTGGCTGCGCTGGCCGAACGAGACCCTCGGCGTCGGCCGCATGCGCCTCGGGTCGCCCGACCTGGTGCACGAGTTCGACCAGCTCTTCGAGCAGATCGACGCCACCCACCGCGGCGGCAAGAGCAGCTCGGAGGAGCTGGCGATCAACCTGCTCGAGCGGCTGCTGATCCGCTGCCACGAAGAGGCGCCGGGCTTCCGGGCGCGCGCCCGCGACGCGCGCGTGCAGTCGGCCTGCCAGTTCATCGCCAACCACCTGGCGCGCGACGTCGGCCTCGACGAGGTCGCGCAGCATGTGTGCCTGTCGGCGTCGCGGCTGGCGCACCTGTTCCGCGAGCAGACCGGCGTCAGCATCGTGCGCTGGCGCGAAGACCAGCGCATCATCCTCGCCAAGCACCTGCTGCAGAGCACGACGATCCCGGTGTCGAGCGTGGCCGGGCGCGTGGGCTACGACGACCAGCTGTACTTCTCGCGCGTGTTCCGCAAGCGCGTCGGCGTGAGCCCGACCGAGTTCCGCCGCGACAGCGAGGAGGCGCACGACCCCTGGGGCGACGTGCCGCCCGCCACCGCGACACCGCCATGACCGATGCCATCGAACTGCGCGGCCGCGACGGCCTGCGCCTGAGCCTGTCACCCTTCGGCGCGAGCTGGACCTCGTGTCGCGTGCCGCTGGGCGACGGCAGCCTGCGCGAGGTGCTGCTCGGCGCCGACGACCTGCACGACCCGCGCGTGCGCCAGGCCTACCTGGGCGCCACCGTCGGCCGCTACGCGAACCGCATCGGCCACGGCCGCCTCGTGCGCGACGGCCGGGCCTGGGCGCTGCGGTGCCAGAGCGGTTCTGCGCACCAGCTGCACGGCGGCCCGGACGGCTTCGACCGCCGCACCTGGGCGGTCGAGGCCTGCAGCGACGAGGCCGTGAACTTCGCGCTCGAATCCCCCGACGGCGACCAGGGGTTCCCGGGCCGCCTGCGGGTGCGCGTGAGCTACCGCCTGAGCGCGCCCGGCACGATCGAGATGGACGCCGAGGCCGAGACCGACGCCGCGACGCCGGTGTGCCTGACGCAGCACGCCTACTTCAACCTCGACGCCGAGCACGTCGACGTGCGCGGCCACACGCTGGCCCTCGACGCGGCGCAGTGGCTGCCGGTCGATGCCGACCTGATCCCGCTCGGCCCGCTCGCCGACGTCGCCGGCACCGGCTTCGACTTCCGCGCGCCGACGCGCATCGCCCAGGCCTGGCTGCGCGACGCGGCGCAGCAGCGCGCCGGCGGCTTCGACCACGCCTGGCTGCTGGATCCGGCCTGTGCCGGCCTCGACCGCCCGGCGCTGCGGCTGGTGTCGTCGGACGGTCGGCTGGCGATGTCGCTCGCCACGACCCTGCCGGCGCTGCAGTTCTACGGCGGGCAGATGCTGGCCGGCACGCCGCGACGCGGCGGCGGCACCTACGGCGCCTGCGCCGGGCTGGCGCTGGAGCCACAGTTCCTGCCCGACAGCCCGAACCACCCCGAATGGCCGCAGCCCGACTGCTGGCTGCAGCCGGGGCAGGTCTACCGCCACCGGATCCGCTGGCACTTCGACGCCTCGCCCGCCGTCTGAGCCCGCGCCCGGGTCGTCCGGGCGGAACCGGCACCCCGGCGCCTGTCGCGGCCGCGACAAGGGGGTTCGGGAAAGTCCCTGCCCGCGTAGGTAGCCGTGTATCACCTCGGGGCGGGGGTCGGATGCAACACTGCGCCTCCACTCGGTCACAGAACCGATTCGACCCCCAGCAGGAGACGACATGCGCGTGATCCCGATCGCCGCCGACAGCGGCGCGTGCGACGAAGGCACCGGCGAGGTGCCCAAGCTCGACCTTCCCCTGGCCCGCCGCGAGTTCCTCAAGGGCTCGGGCATCCTGATGGGCACCATCGCCATCGGCAGCCCGTTGGCGGCCCTGGCGCCGTCGCCGGTCTGGGCGGTCGAACTCAAGGTGCTCACGAAGGCCGAAGGCGACGCGCTGATGAAGATGGGCCGCACGCTCTACCCGCACAAGCGCCTGGCCGACGCGGTCTACGCGCTGCTCGCCAAGGACCTCGACGCCAAGGCCGCGGGTGACGCGGCGACCGCCACGCTGCTGCGCGACGGCATCGCCGCGCTGAACAGCGCCGCGGGCGGCAACTTCGCCCGGGCCAACGACAAGAAGCGCCTCGAGATCGTCAAGGCGATCGAGGGCCAGCCCTTCTTCGCCACCGTGCGCGGCCAGTGCGTCACGTCGCTGTACGACAACGACATGGCCTACGCCACCTTCGGCTACCCCGGCTCGGCCTGGGAGAAGGGCGGCTACATCACGCGCGGCTTCCAGGACCTGAAGTGGCTGCCCGCGCCGCCGCTCGAGGCGAGCCCGAAGCCCTGGTTCGGCTGAAGCCGGTTCGCGAAACCTCTCGCACGCCGCGCGGCGCGCGCATCGACATTCGGAGACACACATGGCGAAGTTCGACATGGGCGACGACTCGGTCGTCGTGATCATCGGTTCCGGCGCGGGCGGCGGCACGCTCGCCAACGAGTTGTGCCAGAAGGGCATCAAGGTCGTCGTGCTCGAGGCCGGCGGCGTGCAGTCCAGCGCCAGCTTCATCAACGACGAGTGGAAGTCGTTCGTGCAGCTCGCCTGGCTCGACCCGCGCACCACGTCGGGCAGCTGGCGCGTCGCGAAGGACTTCTCGGGCCTGCCGGCCTGGATCTGCAAGACCGTCGGCGGCACGACCACGCACTGGGCCGGCGCGTCGCTGCGCCTGCAGGAGCACGAGTTCAAGGTCAAGACGACCTATGGCGACATCCCCGGCGCCAACCTGATGGACTGGCCGGTGACGCTGAAGGAGCTCGAGCCCTGGTACGCCAAGGCCGAGGACAAGATGGGCGTCACGCGCACCAACGGCATCCCGGGCCTGCCGGGCAACAACAACTTCAAGGTGATGTACTCGGGCGCCACCAAGCTCGGCTACAAGGACGTGCACACCGGCAACATGGCGATCAACAGCCAGCCGCGCGACGGCCGCGGCCGCTGCATGCAGCTGGGCTTCTGCTTCCAGGGCTGCAAGAGCGGCGCGAAGTGGAGCACGCTGTACACGGAGATCCCCAAGGCCGAGGCCACGGGCAACCTCGACCTGCGTCCGCAGAGCCACGTCACGCGCATCGAGCACAACGAGGCCGGCAAGGTCACCGGCGTCGTCTACTTCGACAAGGACGGCAAGGAACAGCGCCAGAAGGCCCGGGTCGTCTGCGTGGCCGGCAATTCGATCGAGACGCCGCGCCTGCTGCTGCTGTCGGCCTCGAACCTGTTCAAGGACGGCCTGGCCAACTCGTCGGGCCAGGTCGGCCGCAACTACATGCGCCACATGACGGGCTCGGTCTACGCCGCGTTCAAGAACCCGGTGCACATGTACCGCGGCACGACGATGGCCGGCATCATCCGCGACGAGGCGCACCACGACACGAAGCGCGGCTTCGCCGGCGGCTACGAGATGGAGACGCTGTCGCTGGGCATCCCGTTCATGGCCGCCTTCCTGAACCCGGGCGGCTGGGGCGAGGACTTCTCGTGGTGGATGGACCGCTACACGAACCTCGCCGGCATGTGGCTGGTGGGCGAGGACATGCCGCGCGAGACGAACCGCGTGACGCTCAACACCAACGTCAAGGACAAGTGGGGCAGCCCGGTGCCGAACGTGCACTTCGACGACCACGACAACGACATCGCGATGCGCAACCACGCGTTCAAGCAGGGCGAGCGGGTGTACCAGGCGGCGGGCGCGATCCGCACCTTCCGCACGCCGCCGTACCCGTCGACGCACAACCTCGGCACCTGCCGCATGGGCGCCTCGGCCAAGGACAGCGTGTGCAACGCCTACGGCCAGACGCACGACATCCCGAACCTGTTCATCAGCGACGGCAGCCAGTTCACCACCGGCGGCGCGGAGAACCCGACGCTGACGATCGTGACGCTGGCCATCCGCCAGGCCGACCACATCGCCCGCCAGATGAGCGCCCGCGCCCTCTGAGCGCCCGCCGCCGACGCCTCACCCCGGAGACCCACGCCATGTGCGAATACTTCGTCAAGGCCGACCCGATCCAGTACGAGCAGCGTACCCGCACGATCCGCATCCACGGCGTGCTCACGAGCATCCGGCTGGAGAACATGGTGTGGGACATCCTGGCCGAAATGGCCGAGGCCGAGGGGCGGACGATCAACAGCCTGATCGTGCAGTTCCACGACGAGATCCTCGCGCACCGCGGCGAGGTGCCCAACTTCGCGTCGTTCCTGCGGATCACGGGCATGCGCTTCCTGCGGCGCAAGCTGCTCGAACTCGAGGCCGCGCGCGAAGGCACGCCGCTCCCAAACGCCTCCCGGCCTCCGGCGGCGCCGCCGAAGGTGGTGGCGATGTCCGGCCGATCCTGATCCTCGCAACCCACCCGACCCCTGGAGACGGCATGGCCAAGTTCATCCACACCATGATCCGCGTGTTCGAACTCGAGCGTTCGATGAAGTTCTATGCCGAGGTCTTCGGCATGCGGGAAACCCATCGGCTGGATTTCCCTGATTTCGCTCTCGTGTACCTGCGCAACAATGAGAACGAATTCGAGATCGAGCTGACCCTGAACAAGGGGCGTGACGAGCCGTACACCCACGGCACCGGCTACGGCCACGTCGCGGTCGTGGTGCCCGACGTGACCGCCACGCACGCCGAACTCGTGTCCAAGGGCTACGAGCCCGCTGCGGTGAAGGAATTCAAGCGCGGCGACGAATTGCTGGCTCGCTTCTTCTTCATCCAGGATCCTGACGGTTACAAGATCGAAGTGCTGGAGCGGCACGGCCACTACCAGTGATCGACCAGGTGCGCGCGCGGACGTCGTGTGTGTGCACCGGACAGGCAGTCCACGACGACTACAAACCGGAGACATGACATGAAGAATCGCTCACTGTTCGCGCTCGGCACCGTCGCCGCAGCGGCCCTCGTGGTCGCGGGCGGGGCCCAGGCGCAGAACATCGAGAAGCTCAAGCAGATGAAGGTCGCGACCACCGACCTGAACATCCCGGTGGTGCCTCAGGAAGGCAAGAACGCCGCGGCCATCCGCGAGAACCTCAAGCGCGTGAAGCTGCCGCCGGGCTTCAAGATCGATCTGTTCGCGGTCGTGCCCGACGCGCGCCACATGGCGGTCGCGCCCAGTACCAACATGCTGTTCGTCGGCACGCGCAAGACCACCGTCTGGGCGGTCACCGACCGCAACAGCGATGGCGTTGCCGACGAGGTGAAGTCCTTCGCGCCGAGCCTGAAGTTCACCAACCCGAACGGCGTGTGCTGGACCAAGGACGGCTTCCTGATCGTCGCCGAGCACAACCGCGTGCTGAACTTCCCGGCCGCCGAGTTCTTCTACGAAGGCCCGGATGTGGCGGTGATCGAGGTCGTGCCGCAGGGCAAGCTGGTGCCGCCCGAGGAGGAGTCGTACAACCACGGCGCGCGCACCTGCCGCGTCGGCGACGACGGCAAGCTCTACGTCACCCTGGGCCAGCCGTACAACGTGCAGCCGCGCGACAAGGTGGCGATGTACGAGCAGCTGGGCATCGGCGGCATGGTGCGCCTGAACGCCTTCGACGGCAGCGGCCGCGAGGTCGTGGCGCGCGGCGTGCGCAACTCGGTCGGCATGGACATCAACCCGAAGGACAAGACCGTCTGGTTCACCGACAACCAGACCGACGGCATGGGCGACGACACGCCGCCCGGCGAGCTCAACCGCGTCACCAAGTCGGGCGGTGAGCATTTCGGCTACCCGTTCATCCACGGCAACAGCACCGCCATCGCCGGCACGGCCGCCGCGCCGGACCTCAAGGACATGAAGGCACCGGCTGCCTGGACGAAGCCGCAGGTCGAGTTCCCCGCGCACCAGGCGCAGCTCGGCATGACCTTCTACAACGGCAAGATGTTCCCGGCGCAGTACCAGGGCGGCATCTTCGTGGCCTCGCACGGCTCGTGGAACCGCACCAAGGCCAGCGGCGGGCTGGTGAACTTCGTCTCGCTGAAGGCCGACGGCACGGCGGACAAGAGCACGGTCTTCGCCGAGGGCTGGCTCGACAGCGAGACCGGCATCTACCGCGGCCGGCCGGTCGACGTGGCGGTGATGAAGGACGGTTCGCTGCTCGTGTCCGACGACTACGCCGGCGCGATCTACCGCATCACCTACACCGCACCGTGATGGAAAGGTCCGCCACCGTGGTGTCGTTGGGAAAGCAAGCCCGGTGGCGGGCTTCGGCGGTGGCCGCGGCGGCGCTGCTCGCGCTGCCGCCGGCCTGGGCGGCCGACGCCCAGGCCGGCCAGCGCAAGAGCCAGGCCTGCGCGGTCTGCCACGGCCAGATGGGCATGGGCGCCGTGCCCGACGCACCGCACCTGGCCGGCCAGCCGCAAACCTATCTGGTCGCGCAGCTCAAGGCCTTCCGCAGCGGTGCACGTCAGCACGAGGTGATGTCGGTGATCGCCAAGCCCTTGAGCGACGTCGACATCGCCGACCTCGCGGCGTGGTACGCCTCGCTCGAGATCGAGGTCAAGCCCCGATAGAAGTCCCGAGTCAAAACACAGAAAACCATGAGCCGGCCTGCCCGGCGCATGGCCTAGCCTTGCGGGCTCCATGCATCTCCTGCCGGCCCCGCACACCATGAACCCATGTCTCGCCCTCTGTGCCACGGCCGCCGCCGTGGCATCGGCCTTTCCGGCGCACGCCCAGACCAGCGACGCGGTCACGCTCGACCCGGTCGTCGTCAGCGCCGAACGCGCGCCCCAGCCGAGCTTCGACGCGCCGGCCTCGGTCAGCGCGATCACGCGCAGCACGATCGAGACCGCAGGCCCGCAGGTCAACGCCTCCGAGGTGCTGAACCGCGTGCCCGGCATCAGCGTGCTGAACCGCCAGAACTACGCCCAGGACCTGCAGCTGTCGATCCGCGGCTTCGGCGCGCGCTCGACCTTCGGCATCCGCGGCGTGCGCCTGATCGTCGACGGCATCCCGGCATCGATGCCCGACGGTCAGGGCCAGGCCTCGAACATCGCGCTCAGCTCGGTCGGCCGCATCGAGGTGCTGCGCGGCCCGATGGCGCAGCTCTACGGCAATGCCGCCGGCGGCGTGGTGCAGGTGTTCACCGAAGACGACGCGGCGGTGCCGACCACGACGCTGTCGGCCGCGGCCGGGCCCTATGGCCTGGCCAAGGTCGGCGCGAAATTCAGCACCACCACCGCGGGCTACGGCGTGCTCGTCGATGCCTCGCACTTCGTGACCGACGGCTACCGCGACCACAGCGAGGCGCAGCGCGGCCAGCTCAATGCGCGCGTGCAGACCGAGTTCGGCCGCGACACCAGCCTGAGCGTGCTGCTCAATGCGCTCGACCAGCCGGTCTCGCAGGACCCGATCGGCCTGAACCGCGCCGCCTTCGACGCCGACCCGCGCCGCGTCGCGCAGGCCGCGCTCGATCAGAACGCGCGCAAGAGCGTGCGCCAGAACCAGGTCGGCAGCGTGCTCGAGCACCGGCTGGGCGAGGCCACGACCTTGACCGCCCGGGCCTACGTGGGCACGCGCGACCTGGACAACGCGCTGTCCGTGGCCCCGGCCGCGCAGACGTCGCCGACCGCCGCCGGCGGCATCGTGCGCTTCGCGCGCACCTATGCGGGGCTCGGCCTGCAGGTCGCGCACCGCGTGGCGCTGGCCGACGGCCAGGCGCTGCGCCTAACCGGCGGCGTCGAGATCGACCGCATGCGCGAGGACCGCCAGGGCTACGTGAACGACGCGGGCACGTCGACCGACCTGAAGCGCAACGAACTGAACACCGTGCGCAGCGAGGACCTCTACCTGCAGGCCGGCTACGACCTCACGCCGCAATGGGCGCTGACCGCGGGGGTGCGATCGAGCCGCGTGCGCTTCGCCTCGGCCGACCGCTACATCGTCGGCACGAACCTCGACGACAGCGGCGCCTTCAGCTACCGCGCCACCAACCCGGTGCTCGGCCTGACCTGGCGCGCGGCACCGACCCTGAACCTCTACGCCAACGTCGGCCGCGGCTTCGAGACGCCGACCTTCACCGAGGTCGCCTACCGCGAGGGGGCCACCGGCCTGAACAGCGACCTGAAGGCCTCGCGCAGCCGCCACGCCGAGATCGGCGCGAAATGGAAGCCCGCGCCCGGCCACCGCATCGACGCGGCGATCTTCGACATCGCCACCGACGACGAGATCGTGGTCGCCTCCAACAGCGGCGGGCGCTCGGTGTTCAAGAACGCCGGCCGCACCTCGCGCCGCGGCCTGGAACTGTCGTGGCAGGGCGAGTACGCCGAGGTGCTGCGGGCCACGCTGGCGGCCACGGTGCTGCGCGCGAAGTACGTCGACGCCTTCAGCAGCCTGCGGGGCCAGGCGCCGATCGACGTGCCCGCCGGCAATGCGCTGCCCGGCACGCCCGACCGCAGCGTCTTCGCCGAGCTCGCCTGGACGCCCAAGGCCGCCTGGGGCGGTTTCAACGCCGCGGTCGAAGTGGTGCACACCGGCCGGCTCTATGTCAACGACCTGAACGACGACCAGGCGCCGGCGGTGACGGTGCTGAACCTGCGGGCCGGCCTGGCCCAGCAGGTCGGTGCCTGGCGCTTCACTCAGCTCGTGCGGCTCGACAACGCCACCGACAAGCGGTACGCCGGCTCGGTGATCGTCAACGAGGGCACCTCGGCGGCCTTCGGCGGCGGGCGCTACTTCGAGCCGGCACTGCCGCGCAACTGGACGCTGGGCGTAACCGCGCGTTACGCCTTCCAGTGACGCGGCCGTAAGGCGCCGGGGCCGGGCGCGACCGAGCGCTTCCTGGCGTGGCTGCACGCGAGCCGGACCCCTCGGTCCGCGTCAGAATGTGCGCGCCACCCGTCCCTGCCTGGAGATGGCATGGACACCTCCCACCCGAAGCCGAGCGTAGCGAGCGATTGAGCGC
>ERZ795061.1594-NODE-1594-length-21875-cov-6.339551_pt1 | contig 21875 bp, 20 predicted proteins | sample MGYA00375145_ERZ795061 | MGnify/ENA primary metagenome ERZ795061 (study PRJEB30190, sample SAMN05720144) | anaerobic digester metagenome | isolation source: active sludge of municipal wastewater-treating anaerobic digesters | place: USA | collected 2014-12-22 ... | reverse complement strand
GGCCAGGAGCGCCGCGACCAGCGTGTGCAGCGACGCACAGTCGCTCTCGATGGTCGTCTCGAACTCCAGCCCCTCGCGCACGCTCATGATGGCCATGCCATGGTCGCCTAACGTCCCGCTCAACAGGATCGCATCTCCCGCGCGGGCGCGCTGCGGGGCGATGTGCACCCCCTCGGCAATGAGGCCGATGCCCGATGTATTGATGTAGACACCGTCACCACGCCCGCGCTCGACCACCTTGGTGTCGCCGGTCACGATGGTGACCCCGGCGGCGCGTGCCGCGGCCGCCATGTCGGTCACGATGCGACCCAGCGACTCCATCGGGAACCCCTCCTCGAGGATGAAGCCGGCCGACAGGTGCAAAGGCGTCGCCCCGCTCATCGCCAGGTCGTTCACCGTCCCGTGCACCGCCAGGGCACCGATGCTCCCGCCCGGGAAGAAGAGCGGCCGGACGACAAACGAATCGGTGGAGTAGGCCAGGCGCCCCGCCGGGACCTGGACGACCGCCGAGTCGCTCATGCGGTCGAGCGCTGCATTGGAGAAGGCCGGCTTGAAGATGTGCTCCACCAGCTCCGCGGAGAGCGTCCCGCCGCCGCCATGCCCCATCACGATGGCGGGGTAGTCCCGGAGCGGGAGCGGGCAGGACCAGGCACTGACGTCGAGGGGGGCAGACACGAAATGCGGGACGGGAGAGGGGAGGGAAGGGGGAGGGGGGACACGAAAGACGGGAGGGACGTCAATTGCGCCGGGTGCGCTATGTATCCGGCGAGGGCCGTCCTACGCGTTGGCCCGTTCCAGGGTGACGAAGCGACCGTAATTGTAGTACGCGGCACAGGCCCCCTCCGTCGACACCATGGTGGCGCCTAACGGGTTGCGTGGCGTGCACTCCTTGCCGAACGCCTCGCACTGGTTGGGCTTGATCGCCCCTTGCAGCACCTCGCCCGCGCGGCACAACGTCGACTCCACGGTATTGATGTGCCCTACGTCGAAGCGCGGCTCGGCGTCGAAGTCGCGATAGGCCGCCGAGAGGCGCCAGCCGCTCTGCGGGATCGTCCCGATGCCACGCCACGCACGATCGGAGACCTCGAACACCTCCTCCAGCAGCGCCTGCGCCGGCCGGTTGCCATCGAAGGTCACCACGCGCTCGTAGGCGTTCTCCACGCGCGCCTCCCCGCTCTCGAGCTGCCGGACCGTCCGGCGAATCCCGTCCAGCACATCCAGCGGCTCGAAGCCGGTAATCACGATGGGGACGTGATGCGTGCTGGCGAGGGGTGGGTACTGCCAGAAGCCCATCACGCTGCACACATGCCCCGCGGCAAGGAAGCCCTGCACCCGGTTGCTGGGGGCGCGCATGATGGCATCGATCGCCGGCGGCACGAGGACGTGCGACACGAGCATCGAGAAGTTCTGCAAGCCCTCCCTCTTCGCCAGGTGCACGGCCATCGCATTGGCCGGGGCCGTCGTCTCGAAGCCGATCCCGAAGAAGACCACCTGCTTATCGGGATTGGTCCTCGCCAGCTGCACCGCATCGAGCGGCGAGTACACGACGCGCACGTCGCCCCCCTCGCTCTTGACGCGGAACAGGTCGCGGTCGCTCCCGGGGACGCGGAGCATGTCCCCAAACGAGGTGAAGATGACCCCCGGCCTGGCGGCGATGGCCAGCGCCTTGTCGATCACCTCGAGCGGCGTGACGCACACCGGACACCCGGGGCCGTGGATCAGCTCGATCTCGGATGGGAGGAGCTGGTCGATCCCGTTGCGCAGGATGCTGTGCGTCTGCCCACCGCACACCTCCATGATCGCCCACGGCCGCGTGGTCATCGCCCGGATCTCGGCGGCCAGGCGCTGGGCAATGGCGCCGTCGCGAAACTCCGTGAGGTACTTCATGTGAGCGACGGTGGCACCGGGCACGCGTCGGGGGCCGCATACGCCTCGTCAGGCACTTCGCCGAGCTCTTCCTCCAGGATCCCCAACTCGCGGAAGTGGCGTAGCGTCTCCTGCGCCGACGCTTCGTCGATGCGCGAGATGGCGAAGCCCACATGGACGATGGCGTAGTCGCCGACGACGGCATCGGGGAGGTAGGCCAGGCAGACCTGCTTGTGGATGCCGCCGAAGTCCATGCGGCCCATGCGGGTACCACCAGTCTCGGTGATGTCGACGATGCGTCCAGGGACGGCGAGGCACATGGGAACGATCCTGAAGGAGGGGTGACGTGAAAGCTATGGCGTCGCAGCGAAACTGGCCGGCGGCGCACCCGTCGTTGCCGGGGCTGGCGCGTCGTCGAGTGACCAGAGCACGACCCGGTTGTTCCCCGAGTCGGCAATCGCGAGGCGGTCGCCGTGCATCGCGATGCCATAGGGCCAGCAGAGTGTGTCGGAGGCGACCGCCTTCCAGCGATTCTCGCCGGCCGCGTCGAAGTCGACCTGCCCGAGGACTGCGGCCGCAGGCAGCTGGACTCCCGTACGCGGTAGCGAGGGCCAGACGAGGACGCGGTTGTTCGCGGTGTCGGCCACCACCAGGCGCTCGCTCCCCGAAGCGATGGCGTACGGGAAGCGCAGGCGATGCGCCCCCTGCTTGCGATGCGGCAATTCCTCATTGGAGGCGAAGTCCTGCTGCCCCAGCACCAGCGAGGCCGCGACGTCGGCACGAGGGGACGGGGTCCACCCGAGGATGCGGTGATTGCCCGCATCGGCGATGTACAGCGTGTCTGCGTCGCCGGCCACGGCATGCGGCCACCGGAACGATCGCGCGTCGGGAGCCCCCCCGCGATTCTCGCTGTTGTCCGTGGCGCTCGGTTGTCCGAGGATGACGTGCGGGGCCTCGCCCTCGAGGGGAAGCGTCGGCCACCCCAACACGCGGCGATTCCCGGTGTCGGCGATCCAGAACCAGCCGCCCCCCATTCCCACGCCGTACGGCCAGTAGAGCGTCGTCGCGCTCACGGAGTCGCCACGATTGGGCTCGCAGTCCTCGAGCGACGGCTGGCCGATGACGACATCGGCGGGCACGTACGAGGTGGTGGGCAGCGTGTGCCACACCAGCACCCGATGATGCCACGCGTCGGCCACGACCAGCTTCCCATCGATCATGGTGACGGCGGTCGGCAGGTGCAATCCGCGCGCCTTGCTGCGCCCGCCCGCCGCGGCCCCCTCGCTCTCGAAGTCCGGCTGCCCGAGCACCACGTCGGCCGGCGCGCCATCGTGCTCCGGCATGCGATGCCAGATGAGAATACGATGGTTGCCGCTGTCGGCGACGACGAGCCGCGTACCGTCGAGCCACACACCGCGCGGCGCATACATCTGCGACGCCGTCGGCGTGGCCGAGGGGAGGGCGAGTCCGAACGCCGAGTCGGCGCCGAGTCGGACGAGGGGTCTCATGCGGGGCGCAGACGAGGGGCGAGAAGCACGGCGGGGGCGGGCACGCTCACGACGGTCGCACGTGCACGATCCCGTGCTCCACGCGCAGGGGAACCGGTTCGAGCTGGGCCTGCGGTGCGGTGAGGCACTCGCCACTCAGGCAGTCGAAGCGGAAACCGTGCCACGGGCAGGTGATCGTGCGCGCCTCGCGATCGATCGTCCCACCGTCGATGGGGAGCCCGAGATGCGCGCACTCGTTGCGAAACGCCTGCACGTGCGCGTCGAGCCGGATGATCACGAGGCTCTTGCCGTCGGCGAGTTCCATGCGCACCGGCGTCCCCTCGGGCAGCGACTCGAGCGATGGTCCGGCGATCCACCCCGCATCGCGCCCCGAGCGCTGCAGCGAAACGAGCGGCATCACTTCCGGCGTCGGATCGTTGGGGACGACCTCGATCTTCGTGATCTCGGGCACCTGCTCGCGCAAGGCATCCTCGACTCCCGTGCGCAGCGTCACCGCCGACATCGAACAGCCGTTGCAGGCGCCGGAGAGGCGCACGAAGACCGTGTCGTCACGCACGTCCACCAGCTCCACGTCGCCGCCGTGCGACTGCGTGTACGTGCGCAGGCGCTCCACCACCTGCGAGACGCGCGCGCGCACGTCGGCCTTGATGATGCCGTGCATCGAGAAGAGCGCGTAGACCGCGGGGTCCTCCACCAGCGCCATCAGCACGTCGCGCGCTGCGGGATGATCCTTCATGGCCCGCACGATCTGTACGAGTCCCGCCTTGTGGAACGCCTCGACCGCTTCCTTGAGCGCGAGGGCGCGCTTGCGGTGGTCGATCGGCATGCCGCGCACGTCGGTGAGCGCGGTCTCGACGGCGCGCGCCAACTCGGCGAGATCGGGCGGCGGACTGGTCACCGCCGAACGGGGGGCGTCGGACGCCATGGCCGGGTTCACTCCGTCACCTGGAAGGCCTGTCGCTGCTCGAGCGATTCTTCGGTCTTGATGCGCAACACGACCCCGAACGCCTCGCGTGCGAGGCGTCCCAGGTAGTGTTCGATGGTCTCGCCCGTCTCACTGCCGCCTCGCGGGGCGGGGCGACGCCCCAGCGCCTGCAGGACGAAGGCCGAACCCGCCAGGTTGTCGAGCAGGAAATCGCCAAACAGTGCGACGACGAACTCGTCGAGCCAGACCCCTTCGGCGTTGGGATCCTCGCGCAAACGCGCCAATGCAGGGACGGGCCCTCCGCATCGTTGCTCGACACGATCGACGAAGCGCTCGATGGCCGCGTTGAAGAAGAAGTCGAACTGCTGCCGCGAGTGGAGCTCCATCACCCCTCCTGGGCGGCGCTCGCGTCGCGCTCATCGCTCGCGCCGACACCAGCCGCCATCTGCGCGTTGATGCGCTCCACCTGCTCGAGCAGCGCCGACGCGGCATCGTCCTCCCCGTGCCAGCTCAGGAGCTTGCGGGCTTCCGTGAGCTTCTCGATCGACGGCCCGAACATCCCCAGGTGGGCCAGCGCATTCGCCTGGTTGGCGAGCAGTCGGGCATACCCCACCGGGTCGAGCGCCTTGTTGCGTACCTCGAGCAGCGCCTCGTAGCCGTTCACCGCTTCGATCAGGTTTTCCTGCGGATGCGACGACGGGAGGTACTGCAGCGCGTTGGCCATGTTCAGCATCGCGCTGCTCCACTGGTCGGGATAGGCTTCGCGCGTGTAGACCTTGAGCGCTTCGCGAAACGACTGCACGGCGACGGCCAGGCGAATCTTGTCGCCCGCCGACGTCATCGGCATCGAGATGTAGGCCAGCCCCAGGTTGTTCTGCACCATGGCGAACGTCTCGGGGCGCGCTTCGATCGTGATCCCGGCGTGCAGCGCTTCCTGGTACCAGTTGACCGCTTCCACCAGGCGCTGCCGATGCGCCCCCGCGCTCTCGTGCAACGCAAGCGCGAGGTTGAGCGCGAGATCGGCGCGCAACTCCGGGAGGAGGGCCCCTTCCGACAGCGCGACCGCCTCGCGCCACGCGGCGATCGCCAGATCCGCACTCGGCAGCACCTGCGCGCGTTGCGCCGCCAGCTGCGACGCGAGTACTGGTGAAGCGGTGCGTGCCTGCGTCGTCCCTTCGGCAAGCAGCTCGGCCGCCTGCGGCAGTTCCTCGCGTTCGAGGTGCCACGCGGCCTGGGCGAGACGCGCGACCGCCGCCAGCTCGCCGTCGAGGGAGGCCATGGGGGGCGGTGTATCGATCGCCCCCTGCACGAAGGCGGCGAGTTCGGCGAGCGCGGCCAAGGCGCCGTCACCAGAGGCGCGAGCCGTCTCGAGCGCCTTGGCGTCGCCGTCGACCACGAATCGGTTGTAGGCGGTCACCTCGGTGTCGGACTGGCCGAGCGCTGCCAGCGCCCCGTCTCGGTCACCCATGAGCGCACGCTCGAAGAAGCGCCACTCAGCGGGCCACTCGTCGGGGAGCGCTCCCGTGAGGAGCGACGCGCGCGCGGCATCGGCACACCCGGCGTCGGTCTCGGGGAGCAGGAGAAGGCCGGCGGGGAACGGAAAGATGCCGATCGGTTGCGGACGCGTCAGCATGCGGCGTTGGCGAGGGAAAGGAGGGGAACCACGAGGTTAGAAGCCGAGCGGCGGGCGCGGAAGGTCGCGTGATGCGGCGCCGACGATCCAGCGCGCGGCGATCCTGGCGTGGCGTTCGGTCGGATAGTCGGCGATGCGGTGCCGCACGACATAGTCGTCGCGATCCGGAATCATCGTGACCACGAGGTAGACCACCCACCGTCCGCCTTCGGGTTCGACGTCGGCATGGGCCGCGAGCGCCTGGTCGGGGAAGTGGGCGTCGGACACGCGCGCACCGTCACGCGGCCCCGATCAGCGCGACGCGCAGGACGCCCTGACGTGCATCCCAGATGGCGGCACGCGTCCCAACCACGGGGGCGTCTTCGAGCACCTCGCGCACCAGGACCGAGCGATCGCCCTCGAGGTTGCGTTGCTTGAGCACGAGGCCGCCGGCCGCCGCCCCGCGGGTGGGGAGGAGCCACAGTTCGCGGTCGCGCTTGAGGGCGAGGATGGTGTCGCCCGGGAAGTACGTGCGCGCCACGTCGGCCTGCAGGACGAGGTAGCCGTGGCTCGTGAAGAGGACCTCGGGCACGTCAGGCGACGGCATCGGCCGGCTCGTGCAGCTGACGGAGAAGGAGGTCGGCCAGCGCGTGCATGGTGCGCTCCACCGGTGGCGACAACGGATCGCCCACCGTGAGGCTCTGCGCTTCGATGAGGTAGACGTCGATGCGCGACGGATAGTCGTCCTTGAGCGCCCATCGCGCGAAGGCGAGGGCGTGGTCCCACCGGAAGGCGTGCAAGTTGACGCCCGCGAGCGGGGGAAGGTGCTCCACATCGCTCCCTTGCAGCTTGAAGAGCGCGCCCGGTTCGGAGCCACTGGTGCAGGCGTCGACGAGAATGACGTGCGCGACGCCGCGCATCTGGAAGGCGACATCCATGCCGCCCGTCCCGCCATCGGCGCAGCGCACGCCGGGGGGCAACCCGCGCTCCCACAGGTGGCGGATGAGGATTGGCCCCACCGCGTCGTCGCCGCGCAGCAGGTTTCCGCAGCCGATGATGAGGGTCTGCGTCGTGGTGTGCTCTGGAGTGCGAGCGGGCCCGGTGGAATCCACCGGACCCGTCGCGTCGTGATCTGTCACCGAAATGACCGGCTCACGGGACCGCTCCATCGATCAACCCAGCTCGCCGATACGGAAGCGCGAGAGTTCCTTGCCACTCTTCTCGTCGTACGCGTGCACCGTACACACGAGGCACGAGTCGAACGACCGGGCCACGTGGCCCATTTCCACCGGATCGCTGGGATCGGTGATCTGCGCGCCGATGAACGCCTGCTCCATCGGGCCCAGCGTCCCCGTACGATCGCGCGGGCCGATGTTCCACGCGGTCGGCGTGATGACCTGGTAGTTCTCGATTCGGCCGTTGCTCAACACGAGCCAATCGGCGAGCGCCCCGCGGGCCGCTTCGGTCGCGCCAAAGCCGCGCCCCTGCTCATGCTCGACCGGCTTGTTGTAGAAGCGGTCGTGCAGGTCGATCTGGTCGAGCCACTGGCGGGTGTACTTGAAGTACTTGGGCGCCTCGTGCATGCGTGCCATCACGCGGGTGAAGATGCTCGGCCCGTGCTGCTGCACGATGTCGCGGAAGAGCGGATCGAAGTCCTGGTGCGCGGCGGCGTTCGGCTTGCCGGCGATCACCTGGCGCGCGAGCGGCCCCACCTCGAGCGGCTTGGCACCCTGCCCGGGGACGTCGTAACGCGGCGACTTGGCCCACGAATACTTGTCCTGCTTCTTCCCCTCGAGCGGATCGATCGGGTCGGTCTCACCCTGCCACGGGTGCAACGACTTGTCGCCGCGGTAGAACGAGTGCGCCGTGTCCTCGCGCACGTTGAGGTGGTCGAAGTCGTGATACCCCTTGCCGTCGTAGATGCCGGAGCGCGTGATGAGCGCGTCATTGCGCCCGTCGACGGTGGGATGGTCGTACAGGTCGGGCTTGAAGAACGTCCCCGTCGCGAGGTACGAGCCCACACCGCCGCCATACTTGTGCAGCCCGGCCGCCAAGGCGAAACGGATGAACAGGGCGCAGTCGGATTTGCGCTGCGAGTCGTTCTCGTCGGCCCACGCCAGCATCTCGTCCCAGCTCTTGATCTCCAGCCAGCGCTCGATGGAGCAGCCCAGCCACTGCTTCTCCAGCCACTCGCGCTTCCACATGTCGAGGATGGCGATCGAGCGCGTCACGTCCGACAGCGACGGGGCGCACATCACGCCCCCCGGGATCATGAACGACGAGTGCGGCCACTGCCCGCCGAAGATGGCGTACACTTCGCACGGCTTGGCCGACAGCGTGACGCCCGGCTCGAAGCTCGTCCCGACAAACGGGGCAAAGCGACGCACCACTTCGTCGTACTCGGGGAGCTTCGCGTAGTTCTTGTTGGTGAGGTCGATCGCGAACAGGGCGTAGAACCAGCGCGGGATCGACAGCAGCGTCTCGCACGCCTGCGCGATGTTGCGAATCAGCGTCGCGTTATGCGGGACGTGCGTCTTCCACGCCGTGTCCAGCGCGTAGACCGCCTTGGTGAGGTGGCTTCCGCCGCAGATGCCGCAGATGCGCGGCGTCACGATCAGCCCCGCCTGCGGATCCTTCCCGCGCAGGATGATCTCGAAGCCGCGAAACATGCTCGCTTCGGTCCAGGCGCTGGTGACGACACCGTCACGCAGCGAGATCTTCAGGTCCAGGTCGCCCTCGACACGTCCGAGCGGGGAGATCCGCATGTCGGACGGCATGGGCATGGTCGTCGTGGCCATTACGTATGCTCTGTGTCGAGGGTGATCAGACGACGAACATGTCTTCTTTCGCCCACTTGGGCGCCGCGATGCGCGCCGCCGCTGCATGGGCCATGTACGACACATGGTCGGTCCCGCTCGGGACTTCCTTCGGGATCGTGCCGCTGATCTTCTGCGTCTTGAAGACCGTTCCCGGCTTGAGGTCGTGGAACGGGAACTCCGGCTCGGTGCACCCGGTGCAGGGCATCCCGGCGCGCGTCTTGGACGACTGGCGGTTCCACAGGATGCGATTGCACGGCGAGTGCGTCATCGGGCCGCGGCAGCCGAGTTCGTAGAACAGGCACCCCTGACGGGTCCCCTGGCCGAACTCCATCGTCGACTGCTTGTACTCGAAGTACTGCACGCGGGTGCAGCCGGTCTGCGTGAACGTCTTGAAGAACGTCACCGGGCGCTGCAGTTCGTCGAGCGCGATGTCGCCGGCGCGACCGGCCGCGATGGCCACCAGGATCTGCGTGACCCAGTCCGGATGCGCGGGGCATCCCGGGATGTTGACCACCGGCAGTCCCCACTTGGACTTGAAATCCGCGCCCAGAAAGCCGCCGTGGTTCCGCTTGAGGTACTGGAGCCCGACGTTGTCGACCGGGTTCGGCTCCGTGGCGGGGATCCCGCCCCAGCACGCGCAGTCACCCAGCGCGACCACCGCCCCGGCCTGCGCCGCGAGTTCGCGAACCCAGTCCTTCATCGGACGGTCGGCGAACATGTTGAAGCGTCCCGTTCCGTTGGGCCCGAGGATCACCGTCCCCTCAAAGACGAACAGGTCGAGCTGCTTCCGCCCAGCGGCGAGATCGTGCAGCAACCGCTGCGCGTTCTCGCCCATTTCCATGCCCAGCGAGGGATGCCACAGCAGGTCGATGCCGAAGTCGGTCACCAAGTCGCACGCACTCGGTTCCTCGGCGTTGAGGAACGACATCGTGTTTCCGGAACACGCGCCGCCCTGCAGCCACAACACGGTTGCCATTACGAGTCTCCTTCCCCATGTAAAGGATGGGTCAATCGAACGGCGCCACGTTGTCGCCGGGCCAGCAGGGCGACAATAGCAAGAACTAGGTAGCGCCCCCGCCAGAGGCCGTGCGCGGCAGCAGGATCAGCCCGCGCTGCGACGCCACGCGGATCAACTCCACCTGGTTGTGCACCCCCAGCTTCTGCATCAGGTTCGCCCGGTGCCGGGTCGCCGTGTGCGGCGAGATGTTGAGCTGTTCCGCCACCTCCTGTGTCGTGTGCCCGGTGGCGATGAGCTGCAGGACCTCGCGTTCCCGCGTCGTGAGCTGCGAGGGATTCGTCGCCGCCGCGTGCACCTGCGAGCGATCGATCGTCGACGCCACGTAGCGCTGCCCGCGCATCACGGCCTCCAGCGCGTGGAACAGCTCGTCGTCCATCGCGTCCTTGAGCAGGTAGCCATCTGCTCCGTCGTTCATCGCCTGCGCCACGAAGTGCGCCTCGTCATACATCGAGAGGATCAGCACCCTCGGGCGGATGGGAAGGGTGCGCAGGCGACGCAACGTCTCCAGCCCGTCCATGCGCGGCATCGACATGTCGAGGATGACGACGTCGGGCTTCTCCTGCATGGCGCTCACGATCGCCGCCTCCCCGGACCCCGCCTCCGCGACCACGCGAAAGCGCCCGTCGGTGTGGAGGAGCGCCGCGAGCCCACGCCGAACGAGGGCGTGGTCATCGACCAGGAGAATGCGATGCGGGGCCATCAGCGGGGGGGAACCTTGACCAGAAGCGTCGCACCGTGCCCAGCGCTGCTCGTCACGGCGAATTCGCCACCCAGCATCCCCACCCGCTCGCGAATGCCGAGCAACCCCAATCCGCCGCTGGTGGCCGTGGGATCGAAGCCGCAGCCGTCGTCGTGGATGCGCAAGTAGAGCATCCGGTCGCAGAGCCCTAACGAGATGTCGACCTGTGCGGCGTCGGCGTGGTTGGCGACGTTGGTCAACGCCTCCTGCGTGATGCGGAAGAGCGCGGTCTCCATGTCCGGTGCCAGGCGCGACGGGAGGCTCGCGAGGTCGAGCGAGACGACGAGGCCCGAGCGGTCGCCCGCTTCCTGCGCCAACTGCTGCAACGCGGCGTGCAGGCCGAGCTGGTCCAGCGTGGGAGGGCGCAGGCGGCGCGCCAGCGTGCGCAGTCGCGCCGTCGCCTGGTTCACCTCGTTGCGCAGCTGCGCCAGCGGCTCCTTGATGGCCGGGAGGCTGTCGGGCACGGAGTGCGCCATCGCCTGCAGGGCGAGCTTGACCCCGACCAGCGCCTGTCCCGCCTCGTCGTGGAGTTCGCGGGCAATGTGCTGGCGTTCCGCCTCGAGGCGGTTCACGTGGTGCGCCGACAAGGCGCGGACCTCGTCGTTCTTGGCGGCGAGCGCCCCCACGAGTCGCGCGTTCTCGATGGCGACGGCCGTCGTGTTGGCCAACGATTCGAGGAAGGCGGCGTCGTGCCACGTGAACGGCTGGCCGCCGTCGCCGCGATGCAGCTCGAAGAAGCCCAGCACCTGATGCTCGCTGTTCTTGATCGGAACGCAGAGCGCGTACCGCACCTCGCCTCGCAGCTCCTCATCGGCCAGGCGGTCGTCGGGATAGTCGGCCGCGAGATACGGGAACTCGTTCTCGAGCACGTAGCCTGGAAGCCCCGCCTGACGCGTCCATCGACGCGGCGCCTCACACCACGCCCCGTGCCGCCAGCGTGCCTGCGAGACCATCACCAGGTCGTCGCTCGACTCGTCGCGCTCGGCGAGTCCTGCGCGCCCCCCGTCGGCGTTGAGAAAGCGTGCCGTGTGTTCGACCATGTCACGCACCAGCGTCGACGGATCGCGCTGCTGGTTGACCGCCGCGCTGAACGCCAGCAGCGCCTCCATGCCGCGCGTCCATTCGCCGAGCTGGTCGAGCAGGATGGCGCGATCGAAGCCCACGACCGCCTGCTGGGCGATCGTCTCGAGGAGGCGAACGTCGAGGGGGCCGAACCCGGTCCCGACCCGCCGGTCGGCCGCCAGGAGCACGGCCACCGCCTGTCCCTGGTGATGCAGGGCAGGGACGACCACCGCCTGCCGAGCCCCCATTTCGTCCAGGGCGATCCCCGCCCCGGCAATCAGCGACGTCGCATCGTGCCCCACGAAGAGCTGCCGGCGCTGGGCCACCCACTCCAGCAGCGCCCGCTGCGAATCGTTGGGCTGATCGTGCGTGATGCCCACGCCGTGCCGGGCGGTCGCCGATACCGTGACCTGATCGTTCACGACCATGGCCACGGTCGCCCACTCGCAGCGCATGGTCAGCACCACCTGCTGCGCCAGTGCCTGCGTGAGTTCGCGCGCATCGGGCTCCTGCGCCACCGCGCGCGCCGCGGCGTGCAGCGAGTCGACGGCTCCTCGCGCGCGTTCCATCCCGTCGCCGCCCACCGGCGGCGTGACTCCTCCCCCCGAAACTGTCGCTCCGGGGGGCGCGGTCATGCCGGGGCGGCCGCGCCGCGCTGCGCGACCCACGCCGCGCGCCGTTCCTGCAGCAGCGTCATCCACGCCGCCATCCCGGTCCCGCGCTTCGACGACACCTCGAGGATCGTCATCCCCGGCCTCACCTCGCGAATGGCCGTGTGCGCCGCCTCGCGATCGAACTCGCACGCCTCGGCCAGGTCCATCTTGGTGATGAGCGCGACGTCGGCCGAGTTGAACATCGTGGGATACTTGAGCGGCTTGTCCTCGCCCTCCGTCACCGACAACAGCGCCACGCGCAACGCCTCGCCGAGATCGTAGCTCGCCGGGCACACCAGGTTGCCGACGTTCTCGATGAAGAGAAAGTCGAGCGACGCCAGGTCCCAGTCGCCCAGGAATTCCCCGATCATCTCCGCCTCGAGATGGCAACGCCCATGCGTGTTGATCTGTCGCGCGGGGGCACCGCTCCGCGCCAGTCGTTTGGCGTCGTTGTCGGTCTCGAGGTCGCCCACGAGCGCCGCGGCCTTGATGCCCGACGACACCAGGTCGGTGAGCGTGCGCTCGAGGAACTGCGTCTTTCCCGTCCCTGGACTCGACACGAGGTTCACCACGTACACCCCCGCCCGCTCGAACCGGCTCCGGAGCGCGCGCGCGAGTTCGTCGTTCTTCTTAAGGATCCCCGCGCGAACTTCGACGATGCGCGTCTGGCTCATGGCTCAATCTCCAACGAGGCAATCTCCATCTCGCGCCCCTGCCGGATCTCCCCGCATGGGGTGTCGCACGTGGGACAGCGAAAGCGCTGCACCCCGGGCAACTCGACTTCCATCAGGCAATGCGCGCACCACACGATCAATGGTAGCTCCACAATTTCGAGGCGCGAGCCTTCCAGCGGCGTTCCCTGCGTCGCAAGGTCATAACAGAAGAGCAGGGCGCCTGGCTCCACTCCGGCCAGGCGCCCCACCTTGAGCTGCACCGACACCACCCGTTGAGCGTTGGCCCGCTGGGCCGCCTCCGACGCTTGCTCGACGATTCCGTGGGCCAGTGACAGCTCGTGCATCGACCTCTACTTGAGGGACTGCCCGTAGGCCTTGGCCACGCGCAGCAGGAAGTCCAGGGCCCGATTCACATCCGGATCCTTAAGCTCGCGCATGAGCGCGAACACGCCAAGCTGCCTCGGCGCATGTTTGTGCGACTTCGCCTCGTCGTACGACTGAGCCGCCGATCGGCCGATGGAGCCGAGCACCGCGACGGTCTTCGTCTCCAGCATTCCGGAGGCGATCAGCGTCTTGCCCGCGTCCACCAGTGGCGGCAACGCCGTGAGGACCTCACGCACCTTCTGCACGTCGATGTTCGGCACGACGCCACGGAGGTCGTCCGCTCCCTGGGCCAGCGCCTGCGCGATGTCGTCACCACGCCGCAGCCAGCCGTCCAGCGCTTCGAGCGTGAAGACGGCCAGCTCGAGTCGCTCGATGAGCGCCTTGATGGAGCCGATCGTCTTCTCGTCGCCCAGCTTCTCCAGGATCCCCGACTCCATCAGGCGCGCGAACGCGGGGTTGTCGGTGGCGTCGGCCAGCTTGACCCCCGCCTTGGCGAGCTTCGGCAGCTTCTCCACCACTTCCGCCGTCCCCGCCTCTCCTGCCAGCTTGCGCAGATCGGCCATGCTCGAGGCGACCGAATCGGCCACTACGTTGGCGCGTCCGAGGAAGCCGTCGAGCGCTTCGGCGACGAAGGCGATGACGTCCAATCGGTCCAGGAGGCGGTTGAGCGCCTCCACGGTCTTCTCCTCGGAGAGGCGGGCCAGCAACTGCTCTTGAGCTGTAGTGCTCGGCGGGGGGAGGGTGATCCCCATTGTGGTCCTCCGGTAGCGGGGTTCGGGCGATGCCGGGACACAGTATGGCCCGCCGCCCTCACGCGTTATGGCATGAACATGCTATTCCGACCACCCGGGCTTCGGCCACAACGTGGCGATCATGACCGCCGGCCCCGTGCTGCCCCCCATGGCGATCGTTAGGCGCCACGTGCACGTGCGCGGGGTCGTGCAGGGGGTCGGCTTCCGACCCTTCGCCCATGTCCTCGCCGGCCGCTTCGGCGTCGGCGGGCACGTCGGCAACGACGGCGCCGGGGTCTTCCTCGAACTCGAGGGAGAAGAATCGCGGGTGGACGCCTTTCTCGAGGCCCTGCGGGTCGAAGCCCCCCCCCTCGCCCGCATCGAGTCAGTGCACGCCGTCGCCCTCGCCCCTCGTGGGGAGACGGCCTTCCGCATCCTCGCCAGCGCGGCGACCCCGGGCGCCGTGACCCCCGTAGCCGCCGACGTGGCGCCGTGCGCCGACTGCCTGCGGGAACTCGAGGATCCCGCCGACCGGCGCTATCGCTACCCGTTCATCAATTGCACCAACTGCGGTCCGCGGTACTCCATCGTGCGTGACGTGCCGTACGATCGGCCGAACACGACGATGGCAGGCTTCGTCATGTGCGAGGCGTGCCAACGTGAGTACGACGCCCCGGACAACCGACGCTTTCACGCGCAGCCGAATGCCTGCCCCACGTGTGGTCCGACGCTCGCCTGGCACCGGATCGACGTCCCGGACGCCGCGCATCAGATGGGCGAGGCGGCGATGCGGGAAGCGCTCGCCATGCTTACGCGCGGCGGCACCGTGGCGGTGAAGGGGGTGGGGGGCTTTCACCTCGCGTGCGATGCGACGCGTGAGGACGCCGTGGCGCGGTTGCGCGCGCGCAAGCAACGGGCGGAGAAGCCGCTCGCCCTGCTCGTCGCCGATGTCGCGACGGCCCGTCGCTTCGCGACCGTCTCCCCTGCCGAGGCGACGCTCCTGCAGGCCCCGGAGCGTCCCATCGTCCTGCTCGCGCGCCGCACGGCGCCCGACCACCCCCTCGCCCCCAGCGTCGCCCCCGGCCAATCGACGCTCGGCGTGATGCTGCCGCCGTCGCCGCTGCATCACCTGCTTGCCGCCTTTGGGCCCCTCGTGCTCACGTCGGGGAACCTCAGCGAGGAGCCGATCGCCCGCGACAACGATGAGGCGCTCACGCGCCTCGCCCCGATCGTGGACGGCGTCCTGATGCACGATCGTCCGATCCATGTGGTGTGCGACGATTCTGTAGTGCGCGTCCACGAGGAAGGCGAGCTTCCGATACGCCGGTCGCGCGGCTACGCCCCGTATCCGGTTCGCTTGCCGCATGCGGTGCCGTCTATCCTCGCGGTCGGCGCGGAACTCAAGGCGACCGCGTGCCTCACGCGCGACCGGTACGCCTTCCTCACACCGCACATTGGTGACCTGGGGAACCTCGAGACGATGGAAGCGATGGAGCGCGCCTGCGATCATTTGGAGCGCCTCTTTCGCGTGCGCCCCGCGCGCATCGCCTGCGACCTGCATCCGGGCTATCGCTCGACGCAGTGGGCGCGCACCATCGCCGCCGAGCGTGGGCTCCCCGTGGTCGCGGTCCAGCATCATCACGCGCATCTGGCCGCCCTGTTCACCGAACACGCCCTTGCGCCTGACGAGCCCCTCCTCGCCTTTGTCTTCGACGGCACCGGCTACGGGACCGATGGAACGATCTGGGGGGGGGAAGTCCTGCTCGGCGACGTGCGAGGCGTCGACCGGGTCGCGCACCTCGCCACGACCCCCCTTCCGGGAGGCGACTCCGCCGTCCGCCATCCCGCGCGTGTCGCGCTTGCCCAACTGTGGGCAGCAGGCTACGACTGGGATGGCACGGCGTCCGCGGCTGCCCTCGGCGTCACGGAGCGCCGCATCCTCCGCACCCAACTCGAGCGTCGGATCAACTGCGCCACGACCTCCTCGATGGGACGGTTCCTCGACGCGGCCGCCTCGCTCGCCGGCGTGCGCCAGGCCGTGAGTTACGAGGGGCAGGCCGCGATTGAGTTCGAGGCCCTCGCCCTCGCGGGCGCCGACGGCGATGGCGACTACTGCTTCCCGCTGAGCGGGGGGGGCAGCGCCCCCGTCGTCTTCGACGGCGCCCACGTCCTGCAGCGGGTCGCGACCGACCGAGCGCGCGGACGGTCGCCTCGCGATATTGCACGGGCGGTCCATGACGCGCTGGCGGCGTGCATCGTCGCGGTGGCCGATGCGGTGCGGGTGGCACGCGGCGTCGACCGCGTCGGGCTGACCGGCGGTGTGTTCCAGAACGTGCTCCTGCTATCGCTCGCGACCGCGCGCCTGCGCGCCGCGGGATTCACTGTGTATACGCACCACCGGGTGCCACCTAACGACGGCGGGCTCGCGCTCGGACAGGCGATGGTCGCCGCCGCGACGGAGGACGTGTCATGAACGTGGGGATGCTGACGTTCGTCGGCGTGGGGTTCCTCGTCGGCTTCCGTCATGCCTTCGAGCCCGATCACCTCGCCGCCGTCACCACGCTGGCCACGCGTGGCCGCGGGCTGGGGCACGCCGCGCGGCTCGGCGTTGCGTGGGGGATCGGACACACGGCCAGCGTCGCCATCGTCGCCGTCGCCCTCATCGTGCTTGGCGTCCACGTCCCCGACCGCTTCTATCGCATCGCCGAGATGGGCGTCGCCCTCCTGCTCGTCCTGCTCGGCGTCTCCACGCTCTGGGGCGAAGCGCGACGGCACCGTCGTGGGCTCGGCCTCCCGCACGCGCACGCCCACGACGCGCACGCTCCGCATTCGCACGACCCCGGCATCCGGACAGTGACGCGCTCCCTCTGGTTTGGGGTCGCCCACGGCATGGCCGGAAGCGGCGCCGTCGTCGTGCTGCTCGTCGCCGCGGCCTCGTCCATCCAGGCGCAGTTTGGCTACCTCGCCGCGTTCGGGCTCGGCACGGTGGCGGGCATGTCGACCGTCTCTTTCCTGACCGGCGCCGTCTCCGGCCTCGCCGCTGCGCGGAGCGACCGCGTCGCGAGCCGCATCCGCGTTGGCGCAGCGCTCGCCTCGTCGCTCGTTGGGGTGATGCTCGGGTGGAAGACCTTTCTCGGCTAGCGCCGAGCGCGCGTCGCCACGGGCTCCAGCTCCTTTCGTTCGGCTAGCGCCGCTAAGGGGACGGCGCGCCGGCCACTCCCGTTGAATCCCAGGGAGGAGCATGACGGGAGTGAGATGTTCGGGATCGGAGGGCGTCGCGGTTAGATTCCTCCCCTTATGTCCAAGCGCCCCATCCCCGAACTCCTCGCACCGGCCGGCTCCATCGACGCCGTGCGGGCCGCCGTGGCCAACGGCGCCAATGCCGTCTACCTGGGCGCGGAGCGATTCAACGCGCGGGACGAGGGGGCACAGCTGTCGCTCGACGAGCTCGAGCAGGCCTGCGTGATCGCCCACGCGGGAGGGGCGCGCGTCTATCTCACGCTCAACATCCTGGTCAAGCCCGCAGAGCTGACCGACGCCCTCTCCCTCCTGGGCGAGGCGATCGACCGCGGAATCGATGCGGCGATCGTGCAGGACCTCGGGCTCGTGCGCCTCATCCAGCGCGTCTATCCCGGCTTCGAAATCCACGGTTCCACGCAGATGACCGTGCATGATGCCGACGGCGCGCGCCTCATGCGCGACGTTGGCATCGAGCGCGTGGTGCTGTCGCGCGAGAACACGCTCGACGACGTGCGCGCCATTCGCGCCGCCGTTCCCGATCTCGGGCTCGAGACCTTCGTCCACGGCGCGCTCTGCATTTCGTACTCCGGGCAGTGCTTCATGTCGGGGATGATCTCCGAGCGGAGCGCCAACCGCGGCTCGTGTGCGCAGTCGTGCCGAAAGGACTACGTGCTCACCGACACCACGACGGGCGCGGAACTCGATCGTGGCTACCTCATCTCGGCCAAGGACCTGGCGGCGCACGACCAGATCGCCCAACTCGCCGAGATCGGCGTCGGCTGCCTCAAGGTCGAAGGTCGCAAGAAGAAGCCCGAGTACGTCGCCACGGTCACCCGCACGTATCGCGACTTCCTCGACCGCGTTGCGGCTGGCGAGCCCGTCACGGCGACGGCGGACGAGGTGCGGCCGCTCGTGCAGATCTTCTCGCGCGGCTTCACGAGCGGGATGTTCACCGGGCGCGCGGGGCGCACGTACATCACGCGCTCCCAGCCTGACAATCGAGGGCACGAGCTCGGCGTCGTCGTCGGGCGCGACGGGCAGGAGCTGCTCATCGACGTCACGCATCCGGTCTGTCCGGGTGACGGGCTCGGCTTCGAACCCCCCGAGGGGGCCGCCGGCCAGCCGACGGGCTTTTCCATCACCAAGGTACGTACCGTCAGCGAGCGTGCCGGGGTGATTCGGCAGGCCATCGCCACGCGCGAGTGGGTGAACGCGGGATGGCGCGTGGTGCGCAGTGCCGAGGCGGCGCTGCTCGAGCGCGCGCGCGCCTCGTTTGCCGCGCTCCCGGTTCCGGTGCGCGGGCGCCGGCAGCGACTCGACGTGCGCCTGTTCGGCAGCGCCGGTTCGCTGCTCAAGGCGATCTTCACCGCCGGCGACGAGGTGGTGGAGCGGCGGAGTGAGACGGCGCTCGCCCCCGCCGCGCAGCGCGCCCTCGACTACGCCAAGCTGCGCGAACAGCTCGGGCGCCTGGGCGAGACCCCGTTCACGTTAGGCGCGCTCGACCTGACGGCGCTCGCCGACGGGCTCTTCCTTCCCGTGAGCGAGATCAACCGCCTGCGGCAGGCGGCAGTCGACGAGCTGCTGGTCCGGCGTGACTGGGCACGCGTGGCCCAGCTGGCAGAACGCGATGCGCGCATCGCCGACGCCGTTTCGACGCCGCCGGCGCCAGCCGTCCCGGTGCACGATGGCTTCACCCTCTCGGCGGAAGTGGCGTCGCTCGAGGATGCGCGCACCGCCGCGGCGGCGGGCGCCACGGAGGTCATCTTCGACCCGTTCCTGCGCCATCCCATTCCGCCGGCCTCGCGCCTGGCGACGCTGCGCGACGAGCTGGCGGCGAGCGGCGTGACGCTGCGCCTGCGCACCCCCACCATCGTGCGTCCCGAGGAACGGCGCACCCTGGACAAGTGGCTCGCGTTGCAGCTCCCGATTCTGACCGGGCATGCCGGTCTCGCGGTGGCGCTCGCGGGCGGGGGGCGCGACGTGGCCGCCGACTACGCCGTGAACGTCTTCAATGCGTACACCGCCGCCGAGTTCTTCTCGCGGGGCGTCGCACGCATCGCCGCGTCGGTCGAACTCACCGCCGACGAGATCGTGCAGCTGGTGGCGCCGTGGGAAGGGCGCGGATTCGAGGTCGTCGCGTACGGCCGCCCCGAGGGGATGACCATCGAGCACTGTGTCCTTTCGGCGGCCTTCGATCGGGAGGCCACGACCTGTCGTGACCTCTGCGTACAGAAGCACCCGGTCGTCGAAATCACCGACCCCGCCGGCTATACCTTCCCCGTCGCGACCGACGCGGCGTGCCGGAATCGCCTGCTGCACTCGCGCCCGATCGAAGGGTCCGAGTTCGTGCCGCGCCTCTGGGCGGCCGGGGTGCGGAGCTACCGCCTCCTGTTCAACGTCCCGGGCGACCCCGTCGCCTTGGTCGTGGGCGAGTTCGCACGCCTCTGCTCGGCCCTCGCACGCGGCGAACAGGCGCCGGCGCTCGCGGTGCGGGAACGCCTCGAGCATCAGTTCACGCGCGGTCACTTCGCGCGCGCGGTCTAGTCGCTGGAACGGCGGGGGGCCCTGCGTGGGGCCCTCCCGTCGCGTCAAGCCGTTCTCGTCAGGCGGGTCGCGTGGCGTCCAGCCGAAGCCGGATCTCGAACAGGAGGATCGTCGGCGTGTACGGCTTCTCGAGCACGTGCGCGCCCGTCGCCTCGACCTCCGCCACCTTGGGCGAGTCGCCGGGATACCCGGACATGAAGAGGACCGGCAGCTCGGGCCAGCGTTGCTGGAGTCGGCGCGCCAACTCGGCTCCCCCCAAACGCGGCATGACGACATCGGTGACGACCAGGTCGACCGGGGTGGGGCGTGCCGCCACCAGCTGCAACGCCTCTTCGCCATCGCCGGCGTCGAGCACCACGTAGCCCGCGCGGCGCAGCGCGCGGGCGGTCGAGGCTCGCACGTCCCCGTCGTCCTCGACGAGGAGGATCACCTGCGCGGCATCACCTGGCGATCGCGGGTGCTCCTCGAACGTCGCGGCACTGCGCCCCTCATCGCGCTCCTCGGTGCTCGGGAGCCAGACGCGGAAGGTCGACCCGCGGCCTTCCACGCTCTCCACCTCGATCTCCCCGTTGTGCGCCGTGATGATGGCGTGGCAGGTCGCGAGCCCAAGTCCTGTGCCGCGCCCGGGCATCTTCGTCGTGAAGAACGGCTCGAACAGGCGCTGGCGCACCTCCGCGCTCATCCCGAGCCCCGTATCCTGGACCTCGAGCACGACGCCAGCCGAGCGTGTGGCCCCGCCGGGATCCTGCCGGGACGCCCCGCGGGAGCTGCGCAGCTGCAACTCCCCCCCGTGGGGCATGGCATCACGCGCGTTCACCGCGAGGTTGACGATCACTTGCTCGAGCTGCGCCGGATCGGCCAGCAGGAGGGGGAGGTCGTTCCCTAACGAGATGTGCAGGGTGATCGTCTCGCCCAGCAATCGGCGCAACATCATCGCCAGGTTCGCGAGGAGCGTATTGGCGTCGAGCACCCGGGGGCGACTCACGTCGCGACGGGCGAAGGCGAGGAGTTGGCGCGTCAGCTCCGAGGCGCGCGTCCCGGCTCGTCGGATCTCCTCCAGGTCAGGCGTGATCCCGTGCTCGTCCGGGACCGCCTCGCGCGCGAGTTCCGCGCTCGTCAGGATCGATGTGAGGAGGTTGTTGAAATCGTGTGCAATGCCTCCCGCCAGCCGTCCGATGCTCTGCATGCGGTTGGCGTGCATCACGCGTGCGTCGAACTCGGCCGAATCCGCCGAGAACGAGGTCGCGCCGTCGTCCGTTGGCCCCTCGAGTAGCAGGGCGGCCAGTCGCGACGGCGCCGGCGGAAGGGCGGGGGCGTCGCTCGGGAGCGGATCCACCAACGTGGGCGCATCCGCGCCTGCCTCGGCCGCCGCCACGCCTCGGTGCTCGTTGGCCGACCGCGACTGGCGACCCTCCCGCGGTCGTTGCCAGAGCGCCGCCGCGTAGTAGACCGACGTCGCGCCCAAGAGGCCGCCGAGCACAATCGGGAGCAGCGACGACACGTCGGTGGGCGGCGACGTCGCCGCCTGCAGCAGCGCCACGGCGAACTGGACTGCGCCGGCGCCGCCGAGCGCCATGACGCCCCACGGAGGTGCCGGGGACGGCACGTCCTCGAGGGAGCGGGCGCGCGTACGTCGTATGAGGACCTGCCCACCGAACAGCGCGCCTAACGTCACGGCCGTCCAGAGGGCGACTGAATCGATCAAGGCATCCGTCATGCTGGAGTCGGGCCGCGCCAGGCGCGGAGCCGCCGCGCGCCCCGGGCTCCTCGCCCTCGGCAGCGTCGCAACGCAATGGATTGGGATGATATGGCGTGATTCGGGTGAGGGTAAGTGGTGTTCCCGGTCACACGTTCTTCGCATGTCACGCATTGCGTCACCAACAGACGAGATGCTGCGGCGCTTTGGCATCGCCGCCTTGCGTCCAACCCAGCGCGCCGCCTTCGACGCGGTCGCCAGCGGCCGCGACGTGCTCGTCATCCTTCCCACGGGCGGCGGCAAGTCGCTCTGCTACCAGCTGCCGGCCGCCTGCGGTCTCACGCCGTCGCTGGTGATATCCCCGCTGGTGGCCCTGATGAAGGACCAGGTCGATGCGCTCCGCC
>ERZ795061.1593-NODE-1593-length-21878-cov-6.365257_pt1 | contig 21878 bp, 17 predicted proteins | sample MGYA00375145_ERZ795061 | MGnify/ENA primary metagenome ERZ795061 (study PRJEB30190, sample SAMN05720144) | anaerobic digester metagenome | isolation source: active sludge of municipal wastewater-treating anaerobic digesters | place: USA | collected 2014-12-22 ... | reverse complement strand
TAAGTTGAAACGCAAGAACTAATTGAAACAGCAGAACCACTATAATCTCCTCCCCTGTATTGCGAAAATGCAGGGAGCCTGAATAAAATAATTAAGGCGAGGATAAAACTGGTCCGCATAAATTTTATTATAGATCAACACTAACATGCATTGTCAAACCGGAAGCATCTAATTAATGCAATCAACGATCAGCCAGTACAACTGCTAAAGTGATTAAACTTTTACTATTAAATTTTTTTGTAATGATTTAAAATAAGTAATAGGAAGAGATGTAATATCTCTGTCCTATTACTATTTCAATAACACTTTCCACGAAGGATCATCCAAGGTCCTTGAGAAAGGATAAAATGATAAAGAGATTATCTGATACCTCGCCCGCCATTTTGAGCATTTCTACCAATTTGATTCGGGTTATTATACATGTAGTTTCTATCAGATACCTGAAGCTGTGCAATACCGTTGTTATAAGCACCGCCGCGTAAACCGATTAAGTTTGCAGCACTACCGTTAGTCGCAGTTGTGTTATTGGCAGGCCATGTAGTAACATCATGTTGACCTGCAGCATCAAGTGCTCCATTTCCCCATGTACGAGTCAAAGCATTAGAAGCAGGCGTTGAGTGAATACCAACATAATATTCCATTACATTTCCACTCATATCCATGATACCGAAATAAGAAGCACCTGCTGTCTGACGAGTACTGCTTGATGTAGCATAGATTCCAACACGTGCAGGTCCAATGGCACCATCACCGTTAGTATAAGTACCGTTACCATATGTGCAATTTCCGGCGATGAAAGTTTCTGTTCCGTTTTCCGTTGCAGCACCTGCGAAAGTTGTTCCCGGGGCGATAACAAGATTTCCCCAGGCATATTCACCTAAAGTTGATCCGTTACCACGACAAGCTTTTTCAAATTCTGTTTCTGATCCCGGACGTAAACATGCCCAATCAAGATATGCAGTAACATCAGCCCATCCTAAAAAGTTTTGAGCTCTGTCGGGACGAGTTGTTGAATATGGAAGTACTGCTTGTTGAAGTTGATTTCTGTTTGTACCAAAGCTTCCCGGTGCACGGGTAGTTTGTTGTGCAGTTCCAAGTGTGTTCAGGAATTCCATATACTGACCTTCTGTAATTTCATACTTTGTCATATAGAATCCGTAATTGCCTTTTGGAAAAGCAGCCGGTACGTTATTTACTGTAAGTACAGAACCAACCGGTTCGTTGTTCATATAAAAAGTAGATGTACCTGTTTCAAAAGCACCTGTAACTGTCATAGATGCAGAGTTCAGAACGTTTGAACCAAGGAAACTATTTACAGCAGCAGTAGTACCGCTACCATCACCAATTGTAAAATCACCTTGAGGAACGTAAACCATTTCTATTCCAAAAACATTTACGCTTAAGTTTGTTCCCGGACCAGGAAGGGCAGGAACGTTTAGTACAACAGTTGAGGCAGCCAGAGTTCCGGTACCTGTAACTTTTGGACGTAACATAATACCATCTGTAAAATCAAGTGTTGCACCTTGAGCAACACTTTCAGTAATACCTGACGTACCATTCCAATTGACAGAAGTCATTGCTTCAAGTGAAGCAGGAATAGTATGATTCGCAAGTACATTACTTAAAGCTCCATGTGTAAATGGAATCGCTGATGTAGCATTACAATCTTTATACTTAATAAAGATCCATACTGCATCCCAGTTGTTAGGAACTCCTGTACCGGCAATGTTCCAGCTATTATCCCATGACACAGAGAAAGAAACTGTCTTTGCTGTCTGATTCACGGAGATACCGGTGATCTGAAGATTGTTTGCTGATACAATTCCATTTAGGGATAGAATTGAGAAAACAAGTATTAAACTTGTTTTGATTTTATTTACAAAGCGTTTTGTTTTGTAAACAGAATTCACCTCCATAGAGGCATTGTGTGGATGAATTTTCATAATGGATATGTGTGGTATTTATTTAATTTCAATTAAAATGCTTCTGCAAATTCTTTGGAAAGAAATTGTGAAAGCAGATAATTCCAAGTGTGGGCTTAGACCTATCTGTGAATTCAAACGGCAGCTTAGAAATTAAAGTTCCTTGAAATTAAGTTAAAATGACTCATTTTGAATTTTTCCAAGATTGAAATTCTGAAGAATAACTGTAAGAAAATTGAACTTTTCTATAGTGTTCATTTATAATTTCAGAAATTCAGAATACAATAAATTGGAAACATCCTGTTATATAATATCATTTTAATGAAAATAGTTGTTTAAATAAAAATGCCGACAGAAAATAAGATGTAAGAAAAGATTGTAATGAGTTAAGACTATTTGAAGTACAATTTTACTTTACAATTCAATTATCCGGAATTTTTCAGCAACTCCCACGACCGGGGCTTTTGCAGCAATTCGGAATGTTGAACTATCTACGGTCAGATATTTTCCGTTAGGTGCCTGAAATGCTACTGTTGAATCTGAAAATTCAATAATCCGAAAAGTTTCTTCTTCTGATCCTGTTATTTTATTCGCTTTAATTTCAGACATCGAATCTTTCTCCAGATGCAAAATCAAATTTGTTTGAGCCTTTATCATACATTCTCCATTCTCAAATCTGATCATTAAAAACGTTTCCCAACTTTGGGCAATATCTCTATTGGCTTCAAGCACCGGGTTTTCATTATCAATCGCGGAAATATATTTCCCATTAAATGCTTTTAGATTGATCTTCGTCCGGCTAATTTCTTTCCTTCCAAAATCGTTCAAATGTTGAACTAAAGAATAATCCGTCTTATTGAATTCACACCATTCTTTGAGTGTTCTGTCACGTGGCTCATAGAAAAAATTCAGATAATTACCCGGATCGAAACCGGTATAAGAATTTACACATTTAATATTTAATTCCTGACAAGCGATCATTACATCAAGTGCCCTTGCGACATATCCCATATAACCGCTTTCTTCCGGGCCGACATAAGTATGAAATGCCATGTAGGCTATTGCAGAATATTTTGGATCATACTGTTTTTCGATTCTCGCCTTAACATCGGCTATACGAGACTGAGATGTTTCTTTATCAAATCTCTTTACTTTACTAGCATCAACCTGGTTTTCTATAACGACTAAAACCGGTAACAAGTAAAGTAAGAATTGCATTTTCGGAAATGCCTGAATTATACTTTTAAATGAAAATACAAATACAAGAATGAAAACAAATACTTCCAGATTAATAATCCTGTCAATAGATCGCATTGATGAAAATCCGGGAATTTTAAAAATGTATTCATATAAAGTGAATCCATTAATGTTCAGACAAAAAATTACACAAAGAAATAATGTAGTTAAGAAAAATAGATTCTGCTTCTTATTAAGTTTATCGTTCTTTTTAAAAAACAACAAAAAGACTGTTGTTAAGACTCCAATCCAAGGAAGTGCCCCAACAAAAAGATAGTGATTCCACCAAACATCGAGTTTACCGATACCATGATCAGATAACACATTCCATACTGCGGATGAAGGAGTTGCGAAAAAATAAGATCTGAGATGCGGAATGGTCGAAAATGCTGATTCAAATTTGCGCATACCCATTGTTTTTGCAACATCTAGATATGGTTGAATCAATGGAAACAAAAGTACGATTGATGCAATAATTGTTACTGCTAACGTTGCTAAATATTTCTTCTCTTTAAACCCAGAAAAGACTTTGAAATCTTTGTAAACAATAAAATAGGAAATGCTTAGAAACATAAGAATGTAGATCAGTAAAAATGCAAGATAGATCCCGCAATAAAACTGATAGATAAGTCCAAGTGACATAAAAATAAAATACTTTGACTTTCCTTCAGAAAGAAACTTCCAGCACCAGAAAATTACAAGTGGTGCAATAAATTTTGGCAATACCTGAACATGATCAAATTGACCCAGATTATAAATTGAAAAGGCAAAAATATAAGCACCTACGGAGGATAAGATATTTTCTCCGGACCATTTTTTCAATGCAATGAAACAGAAAATATAATTAAGTACAAAGAGCGAGATAATCCATAACAAAAATGAAGTTTCCCGGTCTGTCCCAAATCTGAATACGCTATAAATGGGAAGTGTTCCGATTAAATTATCTGATAATGCAGTTACGTTTTTATATGGATATAAAAATGGTGCATTCCAAAACGAATCAATTTGCCCTGTCAGATACTTATGCCCATGTTCAAGAATATAATTGTTAAATCGGGTATCACCCAGATCTCCGGGCATTTTAGAAAGATTGGTTTCTATAATTTTTAATGGCATTGAATACAAACCACAAATCAAGAGTAAGACGGGAAAGATGTATTGTAACTTACTTTTCATTATTTGTTTGTTCAATTAAGTAAAAACTCAAATTCAGGTGCATTCGTTCTGATAAGTCTGCAATGTAAAAATTTTATTCTGCTGATAGTAGTTGCAGAATAAATTTTTGAACTCTACCTTTATACTATGTACAAAATAATCTATGTTCTTTTCGTAATCCTGCTTTCTTCAAGTTGCTCCTCACGAAAACCTGAATCAGGTATTTCGGTTTCAGACACGACAGCAGTGCAGGAAATTCCCAAATCTGGATCAGTTACGATAAGGGACATGAGTCGGTTTCCGGATATTAAAAATCAGAACAATCTGAATAAGATCGTCAGAGAACTGGAAACTTCAGAATGTGTTGACGAAAATGGTGTTGGTTTTGCTGCTGAGTACACCCGTACTTATGCATTGTATGAGCGAATGACACAACTGGCAACCGAACAGCAATTATTCGGATTACTCAGAAACAAGAGCGCAGTTGTAAGAGTATATGCATTCAGGGCTTTGGCTACAATGAAATACAGTTCGGCCAATTCCGGAAAAGCCATTCTGGATTCAGATACAAATCATGTTTGTTGGTTTGTAGGCTGTGTGAAAACGGATACGGTGGTTTCGTTTTTTTCCCGCTCTGAAGAGTAAGGTTAATTATTAATTACTAATTTCCTTATTTCGGGCAGTGCATTATAGAGCTGATCAAACGAATCAATAACAAAATATTTATCCTGGAGAATATCGGTTCTGAAATCGGTTGACATGATTTTATTTACATCAAAGTTCAATTTTTCACATTCATTACTCAGACAATGTTTAGTTTCTCCATTAGAAGAAATTATTCCGGCGCCATAGATCTTTAATTTATCATTCTCTCTGATCAATCCAAATTCAATAGTGAACCAATAGATTCTTCCAAGCAATTCAATTGCTTTCGGATCATCAATATGTTCAAGGGCTATATCGCTGATACCCTTGAAGAAATTGCAATATGCTGTATTGCTTAAAAGTGGAACATGAGCAAATACATCATGAAACATATCGGGCTCTTCTATATAATCAAGTTGTTCAAATGATCGCAACCAGCAGGTAGCTGTAAATTTTTTTTCAGACAGGTATTTGAAAAATTCTTTTTGCGGACTGATATTAGGAACTACATGCAGATTCCAACCTGTCAGATCGTTCAAAGTTGAATTGACCTCGTTAAAATCCGGGATCTTATCGTTTCTGAAATGGACAATTTTCAATGCGTCGAGATAATTCCGGGAAACTGTTTGTGACAAAATATCCATTTGCCGGTCAAACAATATTTTCCATACCCGGAAATCTTCGTCGGTATAATCAGAATAAATTTGTGAATTGGGCCTGTTCATTCTATGTTAAGTTTATTCGAAGAGAGTTTGTACGAAATTCTCAGGACAATTGTTCTGCACTTTCTCTTTTCTTTAAATAACTAAAGCCCATTGATGCAACAATAAATATTCCACCCATTATCCACCACATTACAGGAAATCCAAAATTGTAGGCGATCTGACTACCTGCTGCGGGACCAAGTACTTGAGCAACAGCCCATGCCATCGTAAACAGACCGGCATATTGTCCACGGTTATGCGCATTTGTTCTGCTCATAGCATGAGAGTTCATAAAAGGCAGAGAAAATATTTCACCGCCAACACAAATCAGTGTAGAAATAAGCGCAAGTAAAAATCCTCCGGGAAATAAATTAAAAATCAGGTATGAAAATCCTAATAACACTGAACCCAGAGATATCAATTGCAGTGTGTTTCTTTTCCCGTCAATAGAATGTACAATGATCATTTCAAATGCTGTAATTACCAATCCATTCAGAGCCATTAAAATTCCAATTGATGTTTCAGCTAAATTCAATTCTCTTTTGAAATATACCGGTTGAGTAGTAAACAACTGAAAAAAAGTAAATGCATAAAGGAACACACAGATTATGTAAATCAGATAATTTTTATCTCTGTAAGGAGATCGGATCACATCCGGTTTCTTTTCTACCGCTTTGTGAACCGATTTTATTTTAGAAGGCGCAAGTGCGAAGTAGAGAAAAAATGCCGCAAGAATATTAGTAATGCCATCGATCCAGAACAACAAATGATAATTTGTTGAAGCGATAATTCCACCTAATGCACCACCGAAAGCCCAGCCAACATTTATAGCAAGGCGATTCAATGCGAAAGATCGCGTTCTGTTTTCAAGTGTACTATAATGAGTAATAGCAGAAGAATTTGCCGGACGAAATGCTTCATTAATAGACGCAAGGATAAAACTTGCAATACAGATCTGCGAAAACTCCGTAAGTTGTCCTATCACAAAGAACATTAATCCACCACCTAACAAAGCAAACAGCTGGATAAAATAGAATCCAAATTTGTCTGTTAGTTTTCCTCCTAACCAGCCACCAACTACTGCTCCGCAGCCAAAACATGCCATCACCCAACCTGCTTTTCCAATAGTGTAACCTAATGCAGTCGTCAAGTAAAGAGTCATGAAAGGCATAACCATAGTCCCGGCCCGGTTCACGAACATAACCATTGACAACAACCAGGCAGGTCTGGACAACCCGCTGTATGCATCACGATATAAATTTTTTATTTTTTTCACTTTGAATTTTATTTAAACCAAATGACTTTTTTTTAAAAATAAAAAGGGGATAATTTTCTAAGAAACTATCCCCTTGCAATGAATATTTAAAATATTCAATTGAATGAGACAATTCCAAATTGATCGTATTTTCTTTTCTGGCCGAAGATCATTAAATTATTGTCGTCTACTTGTTCACAGACTCTTGGTTGAATAACGACTTCGACTTCTTTATTGTCAAACAATGTTTCACGAGTTAATTTCCCTTGATTATTAATTCTTGCAATGGTGACAATTCCATTTCTATCTCCCAAATTGAAATTCTTCAGGTTTCTGGTTGTTTCAATTTCTAAATTATCTCTGTGATCATTGTAAATAAATCCAATGAAATCATCTGTTACCATTAAAGCAAATGACGAATAACTTCCGCCATCATTTTTTGAACGCTGGCGTTTTGGAACTTTCTTCGACCATTCGATTTTTCCTTCAGCATCAATATTAACTACGATTATATCATTATAATTATAGATCGTGGCACTACAAGTCATATTATTACCGCAAGGGTAAGTGTACGTATAAATATAGATCTGTTCAGCAACCAGTATGGCACCACCGTCTGATCTTTTTATCAATGACCTTAAGTGATATGAGCCGAGTTCCATTTCCTTACCTTTTTCTTCATTCTTTTTTGCTTTCTTTTCTTCCTTTTCGGTCATGTATTCGGTCATGAAATCCATATCGAATTCCTTAAAATTAGAAGCTTTGACTTGCTTTGAAATTGGATCAAGAGTAAGGAAAAAGGCACCATTAATACCTCCTTTTCCCAGATTACTATAGAAGCCTGCACATGTGATATCACCATCCTTATTAATTCTGAAAGTAATATCCGCTATAAATTTGTCTTTGAGTTTAACTTCATAATCAATGGTTGAATTTCCCTGATCATTGAATACAATAATATGATGAGTATAGTTTACTTCTTTTTTCACCCAACTATCCTTATCGCGATACAAAATTCCTAAGACATAAAAATTCCCGTTATCATCTACCATAAATCTATTTGTTCTGAACAGTGTATTCTGATATGGCAATTGAATATTTTTTTTCCAGGTAATATTCAGAGCATTATCAAACATGATCACATTGAATTTTTCATTCTCATCTTTCTCAACAGGAATTTCTTCAATAACCATCAGGTAACTATCATTTGCAGAAGTGTAGATTGAGAAATCTCCTTTTTCCCTTCTTTTTTCATATTGAATTGCGGCAATTTTTTTATCGCTTCCTACAGACGTCATCGTTTTCTTATTGACTTCCTCAGCCAATAGTGTAGTTGTTTTCGTGTCCTTATCAATATTAGTTTTGAAAACATATAAGCGATCTGCGAAATAGACTCTTTCAAACAGACTAAATCTTTCTTTCGTTTCTCTGTTCTTTTCTTCAAAAATAAAGTTGACAGGGTTATCAAGATTTTTATCCAGTTTTTCTATTGTAAGATCATTTTTAAGTCTGGCACCGAAGTAATAGAAATCATCGTCCATTCCGATCAAATCAGAAATTGATCCGCTGTTGGTGCCTTTTAGTTGCGGTCCCCATTTAACGGAAAATTTACCTAATCCATTTTGAGCAAATAGATTTACGTTCAGTAAAAGAAGTAATAAAAATAATTTCAATTTCATATGACTTGGTTTCTTTAATGCTATTAATGTTTGATTCATTATCAAAGTATCTCTATGAGGAAACAGTGATAATTAAATTTAAGATTATAATTTTTTTGAATGTGGATAACTGCGCGCAAGTAAATAAAGATTTTGATACCAATCAATAAATATTATATTTGTCGACAGCAAATTTGAGCCCACATGACCCTTAAGAAAACGCAATTTTATTGCCTTATATTATCAATTTCGATGATTATTTCGAGTTGTGCTACTATTTTAAGTCCTGAGAAAGGAACTAATACTCTGGATGCTACGCCCGGTCCTGCAGAAGTATATGATGAAAATGATCATATGATTGGAACAACTCCTTTCGACATGAAAAAAGTAGGATCGAAAGTAAAACTTCTTACAATTAAAAAAGAAGGGTATGTAAGTAAAGAAGTGCCTATTTACAGAAAAACAAAAAACGGTTTACTTTTTCTTGATGCATTATTGTTATGTATACCGTGTATAGTTGATCTTCCTTCTGACAATATAACTTACATAGAACCTAAGAATAAGGTTGTTGATCTTAAAAAAGCGCCAAAGGAATATGACCGGCCGATTTTGCTTGCAATAGATAAGACTTCATATGAGAATGAAGAGATGGTAAAAGGTCGTGTAAATGGAATGACTAAAAAACCTTCTGACAAAGGAGCTTCAAGATCTATTGGCGATATTGATTACATAGAAAATACAATTATCGAAAAACTGGAAAAAAGTTATATTGATGCTGTAACAGTATCATCGAACAATAATGCTAAATCAGGTATGACCAAAGCTAAGGTTCGTGTCAAACCGGTAATCAACTCTATTGATTTTACTGTTAAAGGTAAATATCTGAAATTATATGAAGGAACAGAATCGATGAAATGTACATGGAATTTTTTCCGAGGTACGGATGGCAAAGATAAGATCGGATCTATTGTTACCAATGTTAGCATGAGTCGTTCAAAAGGAACAACTACTACAATCCTTGACGACCTGATGTCAGAATCCATATCTGAATTATTAGCCATTGACACCCTTTATGACTTCCTCGATAAAAATGAAAAAATTTATTTGTCAGATTCAAAAGGTTCTGAAATAAAGATCTCTACTTCTCCTAAAGTTAATTTTGAGACAAAGAAAGATATGTTCAAGACCACTAAAGAAGGTGTTGTAACTGTTCTGACAAAAGATGGATTTGGAAGTGGGTTTATAATTTCACCTGACGGATATATTGTGACAAATTATCACGTCGCTGATGGTCAGAAAAACAATATTCAGGTAAAATTAAATTCCAATGTAAAATTAAAAGCAACAGTTGTAAAAAGTAATGAAGACTACGACTTATTGCTTTTAAAAATAGATGCAGAAGAACTTAAACCACTTTACATGGGTAACAGTGATGCCATTGAAACCGGAGATCCAGTATACGCTATCGGCACACCATTGGAAACAAGTCTTGGTCAGACAATAACAAGTGGCATCGTTTCAGGAATAAGAGAAATAAACAACATGAGTTATATTCAGACTGATGTAAGTATTAATTCAGGTAATAGCGGCGGACCGTTGATCAACGAAAACGGTGAAGTGATTGGTGTAACAACGATGAAACTTTCTGGAAAAGGTATAGAAGGAATTGGCTTCTGTATTCCATCTAAAGTTGTATTAGATAAATTGAATATCAAATTCTGATCCGGACACTAATCGTTATTAACTCTACCCACATGAAATTAAAGATCATATTCGTCTGTATATATTTTCTCATTGTACAAAATCCGGTTTATTCTCAGGCGATAAAAATGGATGTACTGGGGTACACTACCCTTCAGAAATCTTATACAAGTACTTTCTATTACGGTTTTGGATACGAACAAAATGTAGGAGAAAAGATCTCATTGGGTCTGACATATAGAAAAGGATATTCTATTGATCCGGATTATAGTACGTTAGTTAATTCATACAGTTTTGTTGGATATGAAAATGGTGTTGGATATAATGTTTCATTCGATATTTTAAATATTTCAAACTGGCATGAATTCGTTTATACTTCAAAATATTTTTTTGAGGATAATTTAGATGGCGGATATTTTTCAACAAGTATAGGTCTTGTAAAATCTGAAATTGAATATGACATACAAAATATCTGGCTGGATCAATCTCCTGTATATAATGCATTTGATATTTCTTACGGTGTTTACAAGCAGGATCTGACTCTTGTACCCATATCATTCGATCTCGGATCAAGAAGTGAATTCGACGGCTGGTATTATGATTTTTACCTGGGCTTATCCATCCTTCCATTTGGAAATAAAAAAGATGTTAAGCCACAGTTTCTTCACAACAGAGGAGTAGAAACAATGTTTGATCCTGTTTCATTTCACATTGCCTTATGTTTTGGCGTTAGTTGGGCAGACTAAATTTATTCCTTGAACGAACAACAAAAACAACTCATGAAATTCAAATTTATTCTGTTCGCTTTTTTTCTTTCTGTTAATGCAAACTTCGTTTTTGCACAGGCCATTAAGTTAACTTTAATAGAATATAATGAAGTTGGGCGAACTGGTACTGACAACTCTGCCTTTGGAATTGGTTACGAACAAAACCTAAACAGCAGAATCAGTATTTTAATAAATCCCGGCATGGAGTATCCGGATGATCTTGACGATACTTTTAGTTATGATTATAGAGACGGATTGTACCAATATGATAATGATGTAACGGATATTGGTTTTTCAAGAAAGCACACTACACTCAAACTTACATTTGAGTCCAGATATTTTTTCCGTGATAATGATGAAAATTCATGGTACATGGCAAGTAAAGCCAGTTTTCAAAGTAGAAAAGAAACTACTATAATTCATTACATAGGAGACTATAATTCTCCTCAGACAAGTTTTCACGATATAGAAGTGAATGGAGAATATTCACAAAGTGTTTTCATAACTCCATTATCGTTAACTATAGGACACAGAAGTAATCTGGAAGGGTTTATATTTGATTTTAATTTTGGTTATGCATTCCTGCCAAAAAATGTTTACGATCTTTCAATTCCAACAGGAAGTATCATTGACAAATCAGTTACTTATCATAAATCAACTATAACTTTTGGATTGAGTATTGGAATTGGCTGGGCAAGTTATTGATCAGAAAGCTTTCCAACCTTGTGCTTGCAACTTAACCTGATTTCCTGATTTATCTATGAGGTGCAAACCTTCTTCTTTTGCAACCATGTGACCGACAATTGAAATATCAACATGCATCCGCATCTTTTCATAGTCAGATTGTTTGATCGTAAAAAGTAATTCATAATCTTCGCCACCACTTAAAGCACAAACAGTCGGGTCTAAATTAAATTCTCTAGCCTTCTCGTAAGTTTGCGGATCAATTGGAAATTTGTCTTCATATAAAGTGCAACCTGTTTGAGATTGTTTACAAAGATGCATTACTTCAGAAGACAGTCCGTCAGAGATGTCGATCATTGCTGTTGGTTTGACATCCACTTGTTTCAATTTATCTATAATATCTTTTCTTGGTTCAGGTTTTAACTGACGCTCGAGAATGTAATCAGCATTACTCAGATCAGGCTGGATCTTTGGATTCTCAAGAAAAATTTTCTTTTCTCTTTCGAGCAATTGTAATCCAACGTATGCTCCACCCAGATCACCTGATACACAAATCAGATCTCCGACTCCCGCCCCATTTCTGTAGACAATGTCTTCTCTTTTGGCTTTACCAATTGCAGTAATCGAAATAACTAAACCTGAAGTTGAGGAAGTAGTATCACCACCAACCAGATCGACAGAATATTTATCGCAAGCCATCTGAATTCCTTCATATAATTCTTCAATTGCTTCCAGGGAAAATCGGTTTGAAATAGCTATTCCGACAACAATTTGTTTGGGTGTGGCATTCATTGCATAAATATCACTCAGATTGACAGTGACAGCTTTATAACCCAAATGCTTTAATGGTTGAAAAGTAAGGTCAAAATGAACACCTTCAACAAGCATATCAGTAGTAACAACGGTCATTTCATCACCATTATCGATCACTGCAGCATCGTCTCCGATTCCTCTGACACTTTCCGGATTTTTTAATTCAACTGCAGAAGCAATCTGATCTATCAATCCAAACTCTCCCAATGAGCTAAGTTCTGTGCGGTTTTCTTTATTCTCAAACATGTGGCAAAAGTACTAAAAAGATTGCTTGCGTGGGGTGGTGACAGAAGGGTAGATAAACCATTTGCTATCAACTTACTCTTAAACCTACACTTAAACTCAAAAAAAGTTTAATTGTAAGAAGAAAAAAACACCTAAACCAAATGACGTTTTTTTATCATCCCACCCTTTGTATCCTTGATACTATGTGTAATGAGAAAAGCCTTTTGATCTATTTTATCTACCTCGGCCTTCAGCGTTGACATTTCCAAACGGGTTACAACGGAAAAAACAATATCAACTTCACTTAACTGATGTCCATGAGAACCGTACCCACCTTTTCCTCTGTAAACAGTTACGCCCCGTCCAAGTTGTTCAGTGATCATTTTCCGGATCTCATCGCTTCTTTCTGAAATGATTGTTACACCCGTATATTCTTCAATTCCGGAAATAATATAATCAACCGTTTTAGCAGCGGAAATATATGTCAGTATGGAATATAAGGCTTGTTCAAAGGATAGTACAAAAGCTGCAACACAAAATATTATGATATTAATAATCAGGATCACATCTCCGATTGTAAGAACAGATTTTCGGGTAATACTTAACGCAAGAATTTCTGTTCCATCGATAACACCGCCGCCTCGCATAGCCAGACCAATTCCAACTCCAAGAAAAAAACCTCCAAATACTGATACAAGTAATTTATCAGATGTAAGAATCGGATAAGGAATAAAATACAAACAAAGTGCAAGCCCACCGATTGCTGAAAGAGTTTTCAAAGCAAAGACTTTATTAATTTGCCTTAGTCCCAGATAAATAAACGGAAGATTTATAATAACAATGAGAAAAGACAAACTCCAGCCTGTGATTTCCGAGATCAGCAGACTGATACCCATAACTCCACCATCAATAAAACCATTAGGAAGTAAAAATCCTTTTAAACCCAAACCTGCACTAAGCATGCCTGCAATTATCAGAAAGCCATCGATAAATTGTGACCGTGCATGACGTTTAAATGATTTGTAATCTTGTTTACCTGCTCTGCGAAAAATCTGTCCTTTCTTTTTAGCTCTGCTCTTTGCATAATTAATAAAAAGTGATTGATAAATTGGATTCATAAAAAAGAAATTTTTGAAAGACTCATTGAAATAAAAAGCAATGAGTCTTTCAAGATTAAGAAATTAAATTTATCACACAGCAACTTTTTGTTTTGCCATCAATGATTCAATCTCATCAACTTCTACAGGAATACTTTCCATAAGATCAACAGGACCTTTTTCTGTGATGAGAATATCATTTTCGATTCTTATACCAAGATTTTCTTCAGGAATATAGATGCCGGGCTCGCAAGTGAAAACCATTCCCGCCTGCATTGGCAGATAACGGTTGCCAATGTCATGAACATCCAATCCTAAGAAATGGGAAGTTCCGTGCATAAAATATTTTTTATAGAGTGGCATCTTCGGATCCTGCTTTGCGACTTCAGCAGCATTGAGCAGACCTAGTCCGATCAATTCTTTCTCCATCACCTTACCAACTTCCTCATGATATTTTGGAATGGTATTACCTACAACTAACATTGAAGTAGCTGCTTTCATCACTCTTAACACTGCATTATAAACATCTTTTTGTCGTGCAGTAAATTTTCCATTTACAGGAATGCTTCTTGTGAGATCGGCAGCATAGTTTGCATATTCTGCCCCGAAGTCCAGAAGAATAACATCTCCATCCTTGCATTCTTTATTGTTGTCGTTGTAATGCAAAACATTTGCACTGGCGCCACTGGCAATGATTGGATAATAAGCATGTCCATTTGCACGATTACGGATAAAAGTTGCAGTGATTTCTGCTTCGATCTCATATTCCATTACACCGGGACGCAAAGTTGAAAGTACTCTGCGAAAAGCTTTATTAGTAATTTCCACAGCTTCTCTTAATAAAGCAATTTCGATTTCACTTTTTATTATTCTCAGGCGAGCCATAACAGGACCTGATCTTTCATACTTGTGATTTGGATACTTGCTTTTCAATTCTCGGGCGTAACGTTCATCACGGTATTCAACTTCAGAAACAAACCGGTCATTTTCATTCAGGTTAATATAGACATTTGTTGAATGATGCATTAAAAGCGGAAGTATAGAAGCATAATCATCAATCCATAATACTGTTTGAATTCCGCTTGCTGCGCGCGCTTCATCCTTGGAATATTTGTGGCCTTCCCAGACAGCGATATGTTCATTTGTCTTTCTTAGAAAAAGCATTTCGCGATATTCAACAATCGGATGGTTTGGTGCGATAACTAAAACGGATTGTTCCTGATCAATTCCACTCATCCAGAATAGATCTGAGTTTTGACGGAAAGGGAAATTACAATCTCCATTGCGTGGCATTTCATCATTAGAATGAAAAATTGCAATGGAATCTTTTTGTAATTCAGCTACAAATTTTTTTCTGTTTTCGACAAACAACTTTTTGTCAATTGGAGTGTACTTCATATTGGACCGGGTTATGTGGTAAAAATAATGAAATTTTCACATAATATCGTCTAAATATCCAAATCAAAACAGTAAAAAAAGCATAAAATGAATCAACAACCCCCTTGTTTAGGAATATTAAAATCTATTTAAACAATGAATTTGAATTTACCAGGCATTTGGGAATATTCCACTTTCCAGCAAACTCGTTTTTATCAAGTTGAGTGCCATCACATTTCAGCTCAACTCCATTTTCATTTTTAAGAATTATTTTCAACTTACCGGCTCTTATATTTTGAATAACAGTATCACAGATTGCCTGACCGGAGACAGATTTAAAATTGCAGCCAATAGCAACACCAACTTGATTATTGTATAGATCCATTTCTGATGAGACAGAGTCAGGCAAAAGTCCCTCTTCATCATTTTGGTTTTTTCTGAATGAAATTTTATTTGCCTTCTCATGCGCCTTTCCCAATCGCAAAGCTTTTTTCCATTTCATGGTCTGAGCCATTCGTGCCATCCAATAAGCATGTCGGAATGCATCAATTTGTCCACCAAGCGGATCGCCATCCAATGCAGAAATCTGGAGAAGACTATCACTTTTCAATCTTGCTTCCCTTGTTATCTTAAAGGCATCTTTTGCAACGAACGGATGAGTAAACACCCACCATTTTTCCGGACACGATAATTTCCAGAATGAACCGAATGCAGAAGATTGCGCATTCATTTTATCAGACAGAAACAGAAACGACAAGAAGAGCAGGGCTGCTTTCAATTTTAGATTTTGTATTTCTGCAAAGATAGGTGAAGTTTATCGGTTAAGGAAAAAGGCGCCAGCAGATCGGATTCTTAATCTTTGTTATTTACGATATCTTGTCCATACTTTTATTAAATTGCGCCTATGAAGCAAGGGGTTTATAAAATACTAAGCATAGCACTTTTTTTAGGTGCTTGCTCTGCACCAAAATTATTGCCTTTATCATCTGATCAGGTAAAAGCAAATTTGAAGTCGCACATTATTACACTTTCCTCCGATGATTTCGAGGGAAGAGAAACCGGAACTGCCGGAGAAACTAAAGCTGCGAATTATCTTACCAAACAATTCAAGTCGATCGGATTAAAAGCGAAAGGTGAGTCCGGATATCTTCAGAAATTTAAGTTCAACTCAGGAGCAACTTTTGGAAGCAGTACTCAATTGGTTGTAAACAATTACATCTTTAAAAATGGAGAAGATTTTTATCCTTTACCATTTTCCGGAAATGCTGTTGTAACGAACTTCATTACGAAAGTAAGTTTTGGAATAACTGATACTAAATTGAATCGCGACGATTACAAAGGAAAACTCAATATCGCCAAGCGTATATTTTTAATTGAGTCAGGTACGCCTGATGGAAATACACCGCATGGAAAATTCGGAGAATGGAGTGACTTACGGAAGAAAATCGATCTGGCAATTTTAAAGGGAGCAGCAGCAATAATTTTTATCAATTCAGACACCGCTCAGTCGGATCCGAAAGCTGATTGGTTGAATCATACAACTCCGGTTTCAATTCCGATTCTCTTCGCAAAAGGAAAAGCAGCACAATTACTTCGCGACAGTGTAGTTACAAATTGTACTATCGGAGCAGATATAATTCATGTCGAAAAAGAAGGCCGGAACATTGTCGGCTATATAGACAATAAAGCTCCTTACACAGTTGTTATCGGCGCACATTATGATCATCTCGGTTATGGCGAAGAAGGGTCTTTATACAGAGGCGAGAAAGCAATACACAATGGAGCGGATGACAATGCAAGCGGAACTGCAGCATTGATTGAACTTGCAAAATTTATTATCACAAACGGATTGAAAAATAAAAACTATCTGTTTCTTGCTTTTAGTGGTGAAGAGAAAGGATTATTAGGATCCAATTATTTTGTGAAACATCCGACCATTGATCTGAAGAAAGTAAGTTGTATGATCAATATGGATATGCTAGGACGATTGAAGTACGACGACAAAGCATTAATCATAAATGGTATGGGCACATCTCCGCAATGGAAAGAATGGATCAATACCATTCCTACGGGAGATATGCGTTTGAAAACAACAGATTCAGGCGTTGGTCCGTCCGATCATACATCATTCTACTTACAAAACATTCCCGTTCTTCATTTCTTCAGTGGTACACACAGTGATTATCATAAACCTACAGATGATGAAGACAAGATCAATTATGACGGCCAGATGCAGATCATGGAATTGCTTCAAACTATTTTACGCAGAATAAATGATGCCGACAAAATGGTCTTCACAAAAACGAAAGATGATGAGAATGAAGACGCACCAAAATTCAAGGTAACATTAGGTGTAGTTCCTGATTATTCATTTGAAGGAGAAGGTATGCGCATCGACGGAGTTACTGATGGAAAACCTGCTTCCAATGCCGGTTTACTTGCCGGCGATATTGTTGTTCAACTAGGCGAACACAAAGTTCTCGATATGATGAGCTATATGAAGGCTCTTGGAAAGTTCTCAAAAGGTGAGACAACGAAAGTAAAAGTTATCCGGAATAAAGTTGAGATAGAAAAGGATATTACATTCTGATAGAATAATCTCGCGTTTAGAATTAATCCAAAATACTTATGGATCAAAAAATATCAGTAATAGGTGGCGGTAGTTGGGCAACAGCAATTGTAAAAATTCTATCTAACAATGTCAGTAAAATTCACTGGTGGGTACGAAGCAATGAGACTGCAGAGTTTATCAGGAAGTACAAACACAATCCGAATTATCTGAGTGATGTCGAAATCGATCTTTCAAAAATTGAAATCGAAACAGATCTTAAAAAGGCAATAACATCTTCTGATCTTATCATACTTGCTGTACCATCAGCGTTCCTTAAGAATACATTAGAGAAAATTACAAGTGACGATTTCAAAGGCCGGGCCGTTTTTTCTGCAATCAAAGGAATTATTCCGGATGATCTTTTAATCATAGGTGATTTCTTAAATCAAAAAATCGGGATTCCGATCAATCAGATCGGAGTAATTACCGGACCATGTCATGCAGAAGAAGTTGCAATGGAACGCCTCTCTTATCTGACTATTGCTTCGCAGAATAAAGATACGGCTTCACGACTGGCAACAATTATGTCGTGTCGATATATTAAAACTTCAGTCAGTGATGATATTTACGGAACAGAATATTCAGCCGTTTTAAAAAACGTTATTGCAATTGCAAGCGGAATATGTCATGGTGTCGGTTACGGCGATAATTTTCAGGCTGTATTAATCAGCAATGCAATTCAGGAAATCGAACGGTTTGTAAAAGCTGTGCATCCTGTTGACAGAGACATAAAAGATTCTGCATACTTAGGTGATTTGCTGGTAACTGCGTATTCTTCGTTCAGTAGAAACCGAATGTTTGGAACAATGGTCGGTAAAGGATACTCAGTTAAATTTGCTCAGCTCGAAATGAATATGATTGCAGAAGGATACTATGCAACAAAGTGCATTTACGAATTGAATAAAAAATACAACGTTCACATTCCGATTACGAATGCAGTCTATCACGTACTTTATGAAAAGATTGCTCCGAGAATTGAGATGAAGTTGTTGAGTGATCAGTTTTCCTAGATATTTTAAAAATCCATAAGGCTATAAATCACTTTGCAAGTTTTTCAAGATTATCAGTCGCTCTTGGATTTCCCGGACGAACAATTAATGCTTGCTTGTAACACTTTATTGCTTCTTCCTTATTATTTTTCATTCTGTAAACATCACCCAGCTCATTCCAGGCAACAACAATATTGGGAAATTTTACAGTATAATATTTAAATAAAGAAAATGCCGCATCGACATTTCCATCGTTAACAAGCCTCTGTCCTACTTCATACAAGATCATATCATCAGATATTTCAATTTGTTGTTTTGGAAGTTCTACAGCCAAATCAGCATTGCTATTAGAATTTAAAACATTGAAAACTTTTTCACTCACCGGAGATTCAAATCTTGAATTCATTTCAAAAGCATCCTGTACAATTTCACCTTGAAAATATAACTGTGTAACATTCGGTAAAACCATATTTGTATTCGCGGATTTTTCATTTGTAACCATGTAAAATACGAGTCCTTCCTCCGGTAAGCGGATCATTCTGGCAAAATAAATCCTGTTACTACCTCCATTATCTATCATAACTGTATTTCTCCTGCTCTTTGAAATATTACATCCATAACCAAAAAAATAATTTCCTTCAGTTCCATCTTCAATTATATGTCTGGTAAACATTTTATCTATTGAAGTCTTACTCAGGATTGCTGCAGAAGATATTGCATTGATCCATTTATACATATCATTAAGCGATGCTTCAAGGCCGCCATTACCTTTCAGATTCCAATACGGACCTCCTCCTGCCTTTTCAAAACGCTGCTGATGAGTTCCCCAATCAAGGCCGTTATTATAACCATGTGCAATGGTATCCGAATCCAGTTGAGGATAGCAATAGCTGATCCGCTTTATATCAACCGGATCAAAGAGTTCCTTTTTTAAAAACGTTTCATAATTCATACCTGAAACCTGTTCAATTATAATTGCAAGAATACTCATCCCTACATTCGTATAAACAGCTTTTTCGCCCGGAGTAAAAGATAAAGGCTCACTGAATGCTCGTTTCAGATATTCAGCAGTTTCAATTTTTTCATAATCTCCACCATCATTTTGCAAAAACTCCGCAAACCCTCCTGAATGGGTCAGCAGCTGATGTAATGTAATTTTTGATTTATCGGCAGGGGCATCAGGAAAAAACTTTATCAGACTATCATTAACTGACAATTTTCCTTGTTCAACAAGTTTCATAATTCCACTTGCGGTAAAAGCTTTAGTAATACTTCCCATTGAAGCCAATGTCCCTGAAGTAAAAGGAATTTTTTTCTCCTTGTTTGCCCAGCCATAACCTTTGCTGAAAATTTTTTGGCCATCCTTTACAATCAACAATGCTCCTGAGAAATTTCTCTCTACAGAAAGTTTAGAAAGATAAGAGTCAATCTTCTTACATGTATCATTTTGATAAACGAATTCGTTTTTATCATTTTCAGCAAATGACAGATGATCAAACGTCAATAATATTGTCAAGATGAAAATAATACTTTTCATAGGAGGTTATTCTTGTGGTTTGTTCAGTAAATATAAGTCCAATCCACACGAATAATGTTAAGACAATCATAAAGTCACCTCTACTTTGCAAAAACGATCATCGGCACCTTCGAAACAAATGAAAATTCTGCCGAATAAGAAGGTGCGAAAATTTTATCAAAAATGTTTTTTTTCGCATGTCTGAACATAATTAAAACCGAAGGTTTTGATCTTTTTACTGCAGATTCCATATTTGAAACAAAGCTACTCGCAATATCAAGATTGGCCAGATGCAAACTGATATTCTGCTTAGAATATTTCTTTTTTGCTGCTGTCATAATTTTTTCTTTCAAGTGCAATTCAGCGGGAAAATCAAAATGCAGTAATTCAATTTTTGCCTTTAGTGATTTATTGAAATTAACAACCAATTTTAATTCCTCTTGAAGTTCATCGAGATCAGTGGCATAAAGTATAGTAGAAATCTTCTCGTGTTTGTATGAAGATGGAACAGAAATTACCGGAATCATCGAATTTTTTATTATTGTAGAAGTATTTGTCCCGAATAATTTTTTTACTGCTCCTGCACCACGGGTGCTTATACATATAAAATCAAAATGATTTCTTTTTGCATATTCAACAATATTTTTATCAGCGGAAACAGAACGACCTAAAACACATTCAGCATTTGGATCATTTAATTCCATACTTTTATAAACAGACGCTACGAATTTCTCAAGTTGGTTTTGCAGTTTTTCCACTTCAGCAATTTCAAACGACCGGGCTTTACTACTTTCCCATGAAGTTGGTTTCATTACATAATAGGAATGAAAAAATGTCAACTTAACTTTCTCTTGCAATGAAAGTTGAATTGCAAACTTCAAACCTGCTTTTGAATTTGCTGAGAAATCGGTTGTCACAAGAATTTTTTTCATCGTAAAGAATTTTGTTTGTCAATATTCCAAAGTTACGTAACCAAAAGCGAGAAATCGTGATATTTATCAGTAAATTCTGAATAGATTGTCACTTCGACTAAAACTGATCTACTTATGGAGCGGTTTTATCATGAAAATGCGAAAAAACTTTATCTGCTCTTGAATTACCAATTACTGCCTTCAACTCATCATGCGACGCTTCTTTGATTCGTTTAACGGATTTGAATTCGCGCAATAGTTCATCCGCTGTCGATTGACCGATTCCCTTTATATCGGAAAGTTCAGTCTTCATTACTCCTTTACTTCTTCGATTACGGTGATGAGTAATTCCAAAGCGGTGAACTTCATCCCGCAAATTCTGGATTACTCTGAGTGTTTCACTTTTCTTGTCGATATACAAAGGCGCAGAATCGCCGGGATAATAAATCTCTTCCAGTTTTTTTGCAATTCCTATGACAGCCATTTTTCCTACTAATCCCAATTTTTCCAGACTGGTCATTGCTGAACTAAGCTGACCTTTACCGCCGTCAATTACTATCAGTTGCGGAAGAGGTTGTGCTTCATCGAGCATTCTTTTGTAGCGACGATAAA
>ERZ795061.1589-NODE-1589-length-21904-cov-38.389263_pt1 | contig 21904 bp, 6 predicted proteins | sample MGYA00375145_ERZ795061 | MGnify/ENA primary metagenome ERZ795061 (study PRJEB30190, sample SAMN05720144) | anaerobic digester metagenome | isolation source: active sludge of municipal wastewater-treating anaerobic digesters | place: USA | collected 2014-12-22 ... | reverse complement strand
ACCGCGCCCGTCGCCGCCACCCCGCGGCACATCCGCCAATCCGCGTTCCGGCCGGTCTCCGGGCTCGTGCGCTGTGCCGGCGGGGCCGGACGGGTGGGTCGCCTTCCCGGGCATGGATGCCCAGTGGCTGCATGACGCACCTTGCGCGCACTTACCGTTGCGGGGGCAGCACAGGCATTGCGGCCTCGTTTGCGAGGGGCCGCGCACCTGTTTCCCGTTTAACCCGGGGCGAGAAACGCCCGTGGGCACCGATAACGCGTTGCCCCTTCCGGGGCAGTGGGGGCGGATGATACCGTACGGCCCGGTATCGTGCACTGCAAAAAAACGACGACGAATCCTCCATGCAGGACCCGCAAAGACCATGACCTGCGAACTCATCCTCGGCGGCGCCCGCTCCGGCAAGAGCCGCGAAGCCGAACGGCGTGCTGTCGAAACCGGCCTGGCGGTGACGGTGATCGCCACCGCCGAGGCCCTCGACGAGGAGATGGCGGCGCGCATCCGCCGTCACCAGGCCGACCGGCCGGCGGGCTGGCGCACGGTCGAGGCGCCGCTGGCGCTCGCCGATACATTGCGACGCGAGGCCGCGGCCGAGCGCTGCCTGATCGTCGACTGCCTCACGCTGTGGCTCTCCAACCTGCTCGCCGACGCCCACATCCTTCCCGCAGGCGCCACGGCCGAAAACCTGCCGCGCTTCCGCCACGAGCGCGACGCGCTGCTCGCCGTGCTGCCGACGCTGCCCGGCCGCATCGTCCTCGTCGCCAACGAGGTGGGGCTCGGCCTGGTGCCGGAGACGCCGCTCGGACGGCTGTTCCGCGACGAGGCCGGACGGCTCAACCAGATGGTGGCGAGCGCATGCCGCCGGGTTGTCTTCGTCGCCGCCGGCCTGCCGCTGGTGCTGAAGGAAGGCTAAACTTCGGGGCGAAGCACACTTTCCGGGAGAGGGCTGTGGGGCCGCCTGCACAGAAGCACAAGATGACGCTGGAAGACTTCCTGGCCTGGGAGGCGGAGCAGCCCGAGCGCTGGGAGTTCTTCAACGGCGAGGCCTTCATGATGGCGGGGGGGTCGGACGTGCATAACGTCGTGACCGGAAACATGTACATGGCTTTGCGGATCGGGCTGCAGCACACGCGCTGCAACGTCTTCTTCATGTCCGACGTCCGCCTGCGCCTGGCCGGGTCGGACGACCTCTTCTACCCCGACGTCTTCGTCACCTGCACCGACGCCGACCGCGCCCGCCGCCAGGTCAAGGAAGACCCTATCCTCATCGCCGAGGTGCTGTCGCCCTCGACCGAGGCCTATGACCGCGGCGACAAGTTCGCCGCCTATCGCCGCTTTGCGGGGCTGAAGACCGTGCTCTTCCTGTCGCAGGACCGTGCCCACGTCGAGTGCTTCACCCGCGGCGAGGACGGGCGCTGGGTGCTGAGCGAGGCGAGCGGAGAAACGGCCCGCCTCGCCCTGCCCGCCTTCGACTTCGAGCTCGCGCTCGCCGACCTCTATCGCGACCTGCCGGACGCGGACGCCTCCGACCCGGCGCCCATCCCCCCTCCCTCCACACCACCCCCGCCACCTGCCGCATGAAGCCCTACGCCATCGCCTCGCCCGACCCGCTGCTCTCCGCCGCGATCCAGCACAAGATCGACCGCAAGACCAAGCCGCGCGGCGCGCTCGGCCGCCTGGAGGCGCTCGCGCACCAGATCGCGCTGCTGCAGCAGACCCTGGAACCCGAACTGCGCCAGCCGCACATCGTCGTCTTCGCCGGCGACCACGGCGCGGCGCGTGCCGGCGTGTCCGCCTACCCGCAGGACGTGACCTGGCAGATGGTGGAGAACTTCCTCGCCGGCGGCGCGGCGATCAACGTATTCACCCGCCAGCTCGGGCTGGATCTCACCGTGGTCGATGCCGGCGTCAACCACGACTTCGGCAAGCGCCCGGGGCTGATCGACGCCAAGATCGCGCCCGGCACGGCCAACTACATCGAAGAGCCGGCCATGAGCGCCGCGCAGCGCGACGCAGCGCTCGAGCGCGGGCGCGGCGTCGCCCATGCGCTCGCCGACAACGGCTGCAACTGCATCGGCCTGGGCGAGATGGGTATCGGCAACACCGCGTCGGCCTCGCTGCTCACCCACTGTCTGGTGGGCGCCGAGCACGACGCCGAGCTCTATACCGTCACCGGCCGCGGCACCGGCCTGGACGACCCCGGCCTGTTCCGCAAGCGCAGCATGCTCGCCCAGGCGCTGCAGCGCGGTGGTCGACCACACGACCCGCTGGAGGTGCTGGTGCAGTATGGCGGCCTCGAGATCGCCATGATGGCGGGCGCCATCCTCGGCGCCGCCGAGCGCCGCATGCTGGTGCTGGTCGACGGCTTCATCGTCACCTCGGCCGTGCTCGTCGCCCACGCCCTGGCACCCGCGGTGCTGTCGTGCTGCGTCTTCGCGCATCGCTCGCAGGAGCCCGGCCACCGCGTGCAGCTCGACTTCCTGCAGGCCGAACCGCTGATGGAGCTCGACCTCCGCCTGGGCGAAGGCACCGGCGCGGCACTCGCCTTCCCGCTCGTGCAGGCGGCGGTGAATTTCATCAACGAGATGGCGAGCTTCGAGTCCGCCGGGGTCAGCGACCAGGCCCGTCGTCCGGGCTGATGCGCGACCAGCTCGAACTCTTCTTCACCGCGCTCGGCTTCTTCACCCGCCTCCCGGTGCCCGCCTGGGTGCCGTGGTCGTCCGAGCGCATGCACCATGCGGCGCGCTACTTCGCACTCGTGGGCTGGGTGGTGGGCGGCGCAGGCGCGCTCGGCTACCTCGCCCTCGCCTGGCTGCTGCCGCCCGCCGTGGCGGTCGTCCTGTCGATGGCGCTCACCATCCGCCTCACCGGCGCCTTCCACGAGGACGGCTTCGCCGACAGCTGCGACGGCCTCGGCGGCGGCTGGGACAAGGCACAGATCCTGGCGATCATGAAGGACTCGCGGATCGGCAGCTACGGCACCATCGGCATGGTGCTGATGCTGCTCGCCAAGGCGGCGGCGCTGGTGGAGCTGGCCAGCCCGGCGGTGCAAGGGGCGGGCGTGGCGCTCGCCCTGCTCGTCGCCCATCCGCTGTCGCGCCTGGCCGCCACCGTGGTGCTGCACCGCCTGCCCTACGTACGCGCCGACGATTCGGCCAAGTCGGTCGCCGTCGCGCGCCCGCTGGCACCGGCCGGGCTCGCGCTGGCCGTCGCCAGCGGCCTGCTACCCCTGCTGCTGCTGCCACCCGCCACCGCGCTCTGCGCCCTGCTCGCCGCCGCTGCGGTGACGACGTGGAGCGCGCGCCTCTTCCAGCGCCGGCTCGGCGGCTACACCGGCGACCTGCTCGGCGCCACCCAGCAGGCGAGCGAGCTCGCCATCTACCTCGCCCTGCTCGCCGCATCGCGGCTGGCGAGCTGAGCCTGCACCGCCGTGCAATCCCCATGCGGCCTGGGCGGATCTTGACCCAGGACAAAAAAAACTTGCTCCCGACAAGTCGGCAACCCAATATGAGTTGATCTGGAGTCTTTCTCCGGCAAGTCGGACACGTCTTCAGGCGTGCGCGGAAAGCATGGTGGAGCCCCGACCTGAAGCGCGGCTCCGCGCCCTCGACAAGAGGGGCAGGGGGAGACAAGCCATGCATCACCATCGCGAGCCCGAGCCGGTCGCAGCTGCGCCGCGCCTGAAGGAAATCGTCGTCCATGTCACTTGCGCGCTGATCGTCAGCCACGGCCTGGTGCCCGAGCTGGCGTGGGCGGTCGACATCGTCCCCGACGGCCGCACCGCGACCAGCGTGAGCCCGCTCGGCACGAACGCCGCCGACGTCCGCAACACCGACCGCCTCCTCGGCAACGGCAATGCGGTCAACTCCTTCAGCCGCTTCAATGTCGGCAGCGGCGAGACCGCCAACCTCCACCTGCCCGACGGCGCCGCCGCGCTCATCAATCTGGTGCGCGACCAGAAGACCACGATCGACGGCATGCTCAATGCCATCAAGGAAGGCCGGATCGGCGGCAAGGTCTATTTCGCCAACCCGCACGGCGTCGTCGTCGGCCCGAGCGGCAAGGTCAACGTCGGCAGCCTGCACGTGTCCACGCCCAGCCAGCGCTTCGTCGACGACTTCTTCGACGCCCCGGGCGGCGCCGAGGCCTCGGCCGCCGCCCTGGTCGAGGGCCGCGCGCCGCGCAACACCGCGGCCGAGATCCGCATCGACGGCGAGGTCAACGCCACCGACCAGGTCGGCCTGTCCGCAGGCTCGATCACGGTGGGCGGCAAGGTGCTGAGCGGCGCGAAGTTCGCCGGCGGCGCCCCCGACTTCAGCGACGTGGTCAACGTGCACGGCCTGGCGACGGGCGGCGCGGTGGTCGAGAACCAGGGCCGCATCGAAATCGTCGGCGACAGCGGCATCGAGCTCACCGGCACGGTCTCCTCGCGCCGGGTGAACGTCGGCGACGACGCCAGCCTGCGCAGCGGCGTGTCGATCGCCGCCTCGGGCGACATCGCCCTGCGTGCGCCCACGATCCGCATCGGCAGCGGCGGCAAGCTGCTCGCCGCGGGCAGCGACACCCACGCGGGCGGAGACGTGACGCTGCAGGCGCAGGCCGTCGGCGGCACGCTCGACGCCTTGTCCGACACCGCGGCGCGCATCGAGGCGAGCGGCGCGACCCTCACCGGCCGCGACCTGCACCTGCAGGCGAGCGCGGAACACCGTAGCACGCTGGCGCCGCTGGTCACCAAGACCACGAGCGCGACGATCGAGGTGGACGGATCCACGCTGGAGGCGAGCGGCCGCGCCACCCTCGAGGCCACCGCCACCGCCGCCATCGCCACCCCGGATGTCGTGCCGCTGGCGGTGGTCGATGTGGACGTCGCGGCGAGCGTGCGCGTCCAGGGCGACACCCGGATCACCAGCGCCGGTCCCGCCCGCCTCGGCGCCACCACCACCACGACCATCGACGCCCGTCCCGGCCTGCCCGACCTCGGCGCGCTGCCGGCCGACGCCGGCGCGGCGATCGTCATCGCCGACACCACCGCCAGCGTGGATCTGCTCGGCAACGCCGAGCTCGCCAGCACGGCGGACAAGACCGAGCTCGTCGCGAGCAACCGCACGACGGTGGACGCGGCGGTCGACGCCTCGGCCGCGGGCAGCAGCGCGGTGGGCGGCAGCGTGGCGGTCAGCGTGGTGCGCAGCACCACCCGCGCGCGCACCGCCGACAACGCGCGCCTGGCCGGCAAGACCGGTGTCGGCGTGCACGCGCAGTCGGATACCCGCGTCACCACCTCGGCCAAGGCCGCGGCCGGCGGCGCCAGCCCGCAGCCGGCAGGCACGAGCAAGACCGAGGAGACGCTCGCGGACTACGAGGACGAGGCCTCGACCTCGGACGGCAGTGTCAGCGTCGCCGCGGCGGTGGCGGTGAGCGACCTCGAGAGCACCACCCTGGCCGCGCTCGACGCCACCCGGGCGGCCACCAGCGAGGGCATGCTCGCGGTCGGCAGCGAGGCACTGACCCAGGCGGACGTGGTCGCCGACGGCAGCAGCACCGGCGCTGCCGTCGGCGTCGGCGCGGCGGTCGCGCTCAACCTCGCGCGCACGAGCGCGGAGGCGCGCATCGGCGGCAGCGCCGACGCACAGGGCATCGAGGTCGTGGCAACCCTGCCCACGGGCGACGAGATCAATGGCTTCACCACCGCCGCCACCTCGGGCGCGGGTGCCAGCGACGTCGGCGTGGCCGGCGCGCTCGCGCTCAACGTCATCGACGCGGGCAGCCGCGCCCGCATCACCGGCAGCGCCGACGCGAAGGGCGGCACCGTCCGCATCGGCAGCGACCACCGCAGCGAATCCTCGGCCAGCGCGACCCCCGCCGAGGACGCCACCGCCAGCGGCGACACCCTCGGCATCGGCGCCTCCGTGGCGGTCAACGTCGTCGCCAACGAGAGCCGCGCCGAGCTCGCCAACGGCGCGCGCCTGATCAACCCGGGCGCCGTCACGGTCGAGGCCGTCGGCGACTACCTCGTCCACACCGAGGCCGAGGCTGGCGCCGAGGGCGGCATCGCCGCCACCCCGGTGGCCGCGGTCGCGGTGGTCGACAACCAGACCCATGCCGTGATCGGCAGCGGCGAACGCGTGCAGGCCGGCGCCAAGGTCGGCGTCACCGCCACCCATTCCAGCACCGTCGAAACCTCGGCCACGGGCAGCGCCGAGGGCGAGAAGGCCGCGATCGGCATCGCCGTGGCGGTCAATGTGCTCACCGAACGCGTCAGCGCAAGCATCCAGCGCGACGTGTTCACCCCGGGCGCGATCGAAGTGGCCGCGCACAACGCCCACAAGGGCTCGGCGACTGCGAGCGCGAGCGCCAAGGGCGGCAAGGGCGAGGAAGAGGACGGCAGCAGCGCCGAGGACGGCGTGGACCTCGAGGTCCAGCGCCAGTCCGGCTTCGCCCAGGACAAGCAGAAGGACGGCAGCGCGAGCAAGACCCAGCAGCCGGGCTCGGCCGAATCGAGCGAGGGCAAGCTCAGCGTGGCCGCGGCGGTCGCGGTGAACGCGCTCGACAGCCGCAGCGAGGCCTACGTCGCCAGCGCCATCGAGTTGCAGGCCGGCGGCCGGCTCGCGGTCGAGGCCTGGAGCAACACCGACGCCGAAGCCGAGGCCGATGGCAGCGCGGCCGGGAGCACGGCGACGGTCGGCATCGGCGCCGCCGCCGCGGTCAACAGCATCGAGACCCACACCCTGGCCTGGATCGGCGACGCTCAGGTGACCGCGAACGGCATCGCCGTAAACGCCGGCACGGAAATCCTCGGCGACGACGAGGAGAACCGCTTCAGCGCGAGCGCGAAGGCTGGCGCCGGCGCGGGCAAGGTCGGCATCGCCGGCGCGCTCGCGCTCAACCTGCTCGAGACCCACACCCGCGCCGAGGTGCTCGAAGGCGCGCGCGCGGACGCCGAGGGTGGCGATGTCGAGCTCGAAGCCGGCAGCACCACGGAAACCAGCGCCACCGCCCTGCCCGACGAGCCGGTCGACGGCGGCGACTTCGGCGTCGGTGCCTCGGTCGCGCTCAACCTCTTCCGCGAGGACGAGGTGCGGGCACGCATCCGGCGCGGCGCCGAGATCACCGACCTCGACAAGCTGCGTGTGATCGCCAACGCCAGCAGCGACACCCGCGCCACCGCCGAGGCAGGCGCTGCGGGCAGCGTGGCGCTCGACGCCGCCGTGGCCCTGTCCGACCTCAAGCTGAACACGGCCGCCGTGGTCGAGGCCGGCACCGAAATCGTCGCCGCCGGCGCCGTCGAGATCCGCGCCACCTCCACCGGCGAGCACGAGGCCGAGGCGACGGGCGACACCGAATCGGAAAAGGTCGGCATCGGAGCCTCGGGCGCGATCGTGCTCAGCACGACCACGACCACCGCCAGCCTGCAGCGCTCGCTGCAGACGACCACCAGCGGCGAGGAGGGCAATCTCACCATCGACGCCGACGCCACGCGCAGCTACGAGGCGGTGGCCAAGGCCAGCGCCGCCGGCGGCAAGGCCGAGGAGGACACCACCGCCGCCGAGCGCGACAAGGCCAGCACCAGCTCGACCCTGAAGGACAACCAGGACGCCCAGGAGGGCACCCAGACCACCGGCAACAGCAACAAACTGGCGGTGGCGGCCGCGGTGGGCGCGGTGGTCATGGACGACGACGTGCGCGCGGACGTCGGGCGTGCGCAGGGGGCGGACAGCGACCCTGCCGTCCGCCTCGACGTCGGCGGTGAACTCGCGATCGGCGCACACAACCAGAGCGACTTCAGCGCCCGCGGCCTGGGCAACACCCTGGACGTGTCCAAGCTCGAGAGCAGCGCCCAGGTCGGCATCGGTGTCGGTGTCGGGTTGGCGATCGCGCGCAACGACACCGCCGCCACGATCGGCGACGGCACGCTGGTCGCGGACGCGGCGGGCGTGCAAGTTGCCGCCGGATCGTCGCAGAACACCTCGGCGGAGTTCGCCAACAAGCTCGCCGCAGAAGGCGTGGCGGGCGCCGGGGCGGAGAAGGTCGGCATCGCGGGCGCACTTGCGGTGGCATGGTCGCAATCCACCACCTCCGCCTCGCTGGGCGAGGGCGTCCGCATCGGCGATCGGACCACCGGGGAGTACGCCGGCGAAGTCAGCATCACCGCGGACAACACCAGCAAGCTCGCGGCCAAGGCCTGGAGCGCGGCGCTCGCCGGCAAGGTCGGCGTCGGCGCCTCGATCGCCATCCTGCGCGCCAACAACAGCCAGCATGCCTGGATCGGCGAACAGGCCGAGGTCACCGCGGCCGGGCTGCAGCTCGCCGGGCGCAACCATCTGCTGAACAGCTCGCCGAGCTTCGACTGGACGATCCTCGACGACCTCGAGAACCGCTTCACCGAGGCCAACCTGCAGGTGCTGCTCGGCGAAAGCAACTACTACACCGAGACCATCGCCGGCGCCGGCGGCGAGCAGGTCGCGGTCACCGGCTCGTTCTCGGTGAATGTCTTCGACGAACGCACCGAGGCCACGATCGGCGACGGCGCGCGGGTGAACACCAGCGGCACGGTCGACCTGGAAGCCGACAACCAGTCCTCCGCGACCGCCTTCGCCGGCGGCGTGTCGGCCGCGGGCAAGGTCGGCGTGGGCCTGGCCAGCGCCGACATCGTCAACCGCAGCCAGACCCGGGCCACGATCGGCGCGGACGCGCGCATCGAGCAGTCCGCCGCGATCGACATCGACGCCACGGCCGCGATGGATCTCGCCGCGGTCACCGCGAGCGCGGCCGCCGCGGGCAAGGCCGGCGTGGGCGGCGTGCTGAGCCTGATCGACTCGGAGAACCAGGTCGAGGCCGCCACCGGCGCACGCAGCTTCCTGCGCAGCGACGGCACCATCGACGTCGACGCCGGCAACACCTTCGATGCCCTCGGCGTCGCCGGGGTGGCCGGCGTGGGCGGAACCGCCGGGGTGGGCGTATCCGCCGGCACCTTCCTGGTCGACAACCAGACTCGCGCCTCGATCGGCGCCGCGGCCGACGTCGCCGCGGCGGGCGCGATCGGCGTGCGCGGCACCGCGGTGCAGGATGTCACCTCGGTCGTCGTCGGCGGCGCCGGCGGCGGCACCGCGGGCGTAGCCGCATCCGCGGCGGTGAACGACTACAACCCGCTCACCTACGCGTGGATCGGCGACGGCGCACGCATCAATCAGGGCGTGAGCGGCGCGGCCCTTGCGGGCCGCAGCCTGGCGGTGCACGCGCACGCCCGCACCGACTTGCTGTCCATCGTCGGCACGGTAGGCATCGGGGGCACCGCCGGCGTCGGCGGCGCCGCCGACGTGGTGGTGATCGACAAGGAGACCGCGGCCTGGATCGGCGAGGGCGTGATCGCCCGCAGCGGCGACAGCCTCGCGGTGGGCGCCAGCAGCGCAGAGGCGATCCGCTCGGTGGGCGTGGGCCTGAGCGCGGGCGGCACGGCCGGTGTGCAGGGCTCGGCTTCGGTGCTGGTGCTCGACATCGACACGCTCGCCTCGGTAAAGACGGGCAGCGCGCTGTTCTCCGACGGCAACCTGGTGATCGCGGCCGACGCCGACAGCGACCTCGACCTGCTCGCCGGCGCGATCGGCGCGGCGGGGACCGCGGCGGTGGGCGCCGGCGCGGCGGTCGCGGTGGTGGACAAGACCACCCACGCCTGGATCGACGACGGCGCCGCGGCGAGCGCGCTCGGCAACGCCGCCGCGGCACAGGTGGCGGACGGCGGCTTCGACATCGACTACGTGGCCACGGCTGCGGGTGAAGGCGAGGTCGCCGCCCCCGGCATCACCCCCTCCGACGGCGAGAACGACCTCGCCGGCGGCAGCGCGGCGCTCGACGCCACACGCACCAGCAGCGCGAGCACGAGCGCGCACCGCGGGCTCGCGGTGACCGCGGTGAACCGCGACGACATCAAGGGCTTTGCGGTCACCGGCGCCGCGGCCGGCACCGCGGCGGTGACCCTGTCGGGCGAAGTGTCGGTGCACCAGACCGACACCCGCGCCTCGATCGGCAGCATCGCGCTCGCCGAGGGCGCCAGCCACACCGGCGTGCAGGTCAACGCCGACAACACCGGCGCCAACGCCGCGCAATCGGTGCGCGTCGCCGCCGGCAACGACAGTTTCCACCTCGGCATCGCCGGCGCGCTGTCGGCCTCGGGCACGGTGGGCGTAGGCGTCGGCGCCGATGTGGCGGCGATGCGGCACGCCACCCATGCGGCCATCGTCGAGCAGAGCGACGTCAAGGCGCGCCGCGACGTCGAGGTCGCCGCCAGTTCCGGTCAGGAGGTGGTCTCGATCAGCGCCAGCCTGGGCGCCTCGGGCACGGTCGGGGTGGCGGGCAGCGTGTCGGTGCTGAGCTTCGACAACGCGACCTCGGCCTCGATCGGCGACGAAGCCGAAGTCGCCGCCGGCGGCAACGTGAGCGTGAAGGCGGACGACCACACCGCCACGACCCTGGTCGCCGGCACGATCGCGCTCGGCATCGGCGGTGGCGGAGTCGGCGCCGGCGTGGGCGTGACGCTGATCGAGAAGGACACGCGCGCCTGGATCGGCGCGGGCGCGGTCGTGGATGCCCTCGGCAAGGACACCGCCGATCTGGTCGTGCGCTCGGGCGAGAGCGTGGACGAGACCGCCACGGCGCGCGGCGTGCAGGTGCAGGCGGAGTCGAGCGAGGATCTGTTCACCGTCTCGGCCGCCGCCGCGGGCGGGCTCTACCTCGGCTTCGCCGGCGCGGTGTCGGTGGCGACGGTGGATTCGGACACCGCGGCCTGGATCGGCGCGGACGCCCGGGTGAACCGGGGCGGTGGCGACGCCGACGCGGCGCAGGACGTCAACGTCGGTGCGCGCAACGAGTTGGCGCTCTTCAACGTCTCCGGCGCGCTCGGCGTCGGCGCGGCCGGCATCGCCGGCGGCGTGGATGTGGGAGTGATCCGCAACGACACCACCGCCTGGATCGGCGACCGCGCCGAAGTGGGCGCCAAGCGCGACATCGGCGTGAGCGCGCTCGCGAACACCGACATCGAGAGCTACGTGGTGAGCGCCGCCGGGGGGATCGGCGCGCTCGCCGGCGGCGTCGGCGTGTATTCCGTGGGCGGTGGGCTGGGCGACGAGGCGCAGGGCCGGCTCGAGTCCGGCGACGACGATGCCGGCAGCTATGTCGATGGCCAGGCCACCGACGGCAGCGTCGCCACCCTGCTCGGGAGCTACACGGACAGCCGCATCGGCGAGGCCGCCGATCGGGTGGAGGACGAGCGTGGCACGCTCGCCGCGAGCGGCCGCTTCACCGCGGCGGAAACCCGCACCCTGCCCGCCGGTACCGCCGCCTTCGTGGGCGAGAATGCGGACCTCGAGGCGGGCAGGGACATCGACCTCGATGCACGCACGGACGTCGAGTTCGATGCGCTCGACGGCGCCCTCGCCATCGGCGCGATCGGCCTCGGCGCCGGCGTGGGGGTCGCGGATTTCGACAACGACACCCTCGCCTCCGTCGGCCGGGGCAGCACCCTGCGTGCCGGCGCCGCCGGCAGCGTGAGCCTGACCGCGGCGCTCGACGAGGATGTGGACGTGACCGCCTTCGCCGGCACCGGCGGCATCGTCGCGGTCGACGCGGCGGTCGCGCTGATCGGCTCCACCGGCGCGGTGCAGGCCGGCCTCGACGACGAGGTCGCGATCGAGCGTGCCAATGCGGTCGACATCGCGGCCGACGACACCCGCAGACTGGAGGCCGAGACCACCGGCGTCAGCGTCGGCGTGGTCGCCGCGGGGGCCTCGGTGACCGGCAGCACGATCGGTGGCGGCGCCACCGCCAGCATCGGCGACGAGGTGGCCATCGGCCAGGTCGCAGGCGACACGGTCGGCGAGCTGCATGTGCTCGCCGACGCCAGCCACACCGCCGTCGCCACCGCGCTCGCCGCCAAGGGCGGGCTCGGGCTGGCCGCCAGCGGCACGGTGGCCGACGCGGTGGTCGACACGAACGTCTCCGCAAGCATCGGCGACGACGCCCGGATCAAGGTCGCCCGCACGGTCGAGGTCGACGCGAACAGCGCCGGCGCGGCACGCGCCGACGCCACCGGCATCAACGTGAGCCTGGGCGGGGCGGTCGGCGCCTCGATCGCGCGCGCCACCCTGTCACCCACGGTGTCCGCCACGATCGGTCAACGCAGCCTCATCGACGCCGCCGACTTCACACTGGCCGCGCACCAGGCCCTGCCCGCCGGCGGTGGACGCAGCGCCTTCGCCAGCGCCAGCGGCGCCGCCGGCGGCCTGCTGGTGGGGGCGAACGCCTCGCGCTCCACCGCCTTCAACGACGCCGCGGTGAACGCCAGGGTGGGCGACGACAGCACGCTGAAGATCAGCGGCACCGCCACCGTGCAGACGCACAACACGCACTCCCAGCTCGCCTACGTGTCCGGCGTGTCGGCGGGCTTCGTGGCGGTCGGCGCCAACACCGCCAGCGCGGGCTCGAACACCGACAGCCACGCCGCGCTCGGCGACCATGTCCGGGTCGAGGGCGGCACGCTGAACGTGCTCGCCGACGGCCAGGCCACCAACCATGCCTACGGTGTGGCCGGTGCCGGCGGGCTGGTCTCGGTGCCGTTCTCGGCGAGCTACACCACGACCGTGAGCAGGACGAGCGCCACGACCGGCAGCAAGGCCGCGCGTCAGCCCGGCGACCCGGCGACGATCGCGGTCGACAGCCTGACGCTCGCGGCGACGCAGGGCTCCAGCTTCGACGCCTGGATGAGCAACACCAACGCGTCGCTGGTCGGCGTGAGCGGCGCGCAGACCGAGAACTTCGCGCGCGCCACCACCACCGCGACGATCGGCGCCGAGGGCGAGATCGAAGCCGGAACGGTGCAGCTCGACGCCAGCACGACGCTGAGCAAGGGGGCGCCTGCCGGCCTGCTCGCCGGCACGGGCCAGGCACGCCCGGACTGGAACGTGGAGTCGAGCTCGGGCGGGCTCGCCGACTTCCCCGCCGCCGGCAGCCGCACGATCCTGCTCGCGGACACGCTCGCCGGGATCGGCGCGGGCGCGACCGTTTTCTCCACGAGCGGCAATGCCGCCACGCCGGGGATCCGCGTCGATGCGCGCAACGAGATCGGTGCCAGCGACCGGGTCAAGATGGCCTCGGGCGGCGCGGTGTCGGCAGCGAGCGGCGAGTCGGTCGTGTCGACCGTGTGCCCGCCGGAGCACGCCGCCTGCAACGCGGGCGAACGCCCGGCCGCGACCGTGCGCGTCGGCGACGGCGCCCACGTCGAGACCACGGGCGAGAGCGACATCGCGATGGGCTCGCGGACCAGCGCAAATCTCCATTCGCAGAGCGCGGTGGACGTCTACGGCCTGGTCGGCGTCGCCCCCGAGGGCAGCAGCACCGCGGTGTACGACGGCGATAACCGCATCGAGATCGGCGACGCCGATCTGCGTTCGGAACGCAACATCCGCCTGGCGGCCGGCGCCGCGAGCGACGGCACCGCGAACGCGCTCGGCGCGAGCGCGCGCACCGACGTCTTCAACAACACCGCGATCCCGGTTAACCGCGACCCGGTGGCCGACGCCTTCGTCACCAGCCGCAGCGCGGTGAGCGTCGCTGCCGGCGCCGACGTGGCCGCGGTGCGCAACGTGGCCCTGCACGCCGTGGAAGGCTCGGCGAGCGCCTCGGGCGTGGGCATCGGCAAGGACATCTACCGCGAGACCCTGGCGGCGATCGCGAGCTGGTTCAGCAACCTCTTCGGCGGCGGCGACGTCTCCTTCGAGACCCGCACCGGACGCTCCGGCGTAAGCCAGGACAGCACGGTCGACGTCCGCGGCACCGTGCGCGTGGGCATCGAGCGCAGGCAGCGCCTGCACATCGACTACGACGGTTCGGTGATCGAGCAGACCGACGGCATCGGCATCGCATCGACACGGATGCAGGACATCTACGCGGACATCCTGGCGCGCATCGAGACCCTGCGGGCGCTGATCCGCGACTATGCGGTAGGCCCGGGCGACACCACCAGCGATGCGGCGATCGCCACCGCGGCCTACCGGGCGGAGATCTCCTTCCTGGAGCACAAACTCCACGAGATGGGCTTCGGCGGCAACCCGGACGAGCCCGGCTTCAACGACAGCAATCCGCGCCAGATGGCCGAGGACCGCGTGGGCGCGCTCGATGGACAGCTGGGCGGCCTGCGCACCACGCGCACGCAATTGCAGGCCGAGAAGACCACGATCGAGGGCCAGGTCGCCACGCTCAACCAGCCACTCGACGAGGACAACGGCACGCGGACGGCGCAAAACACGACGCTGAGCAACCAGATCACGGGATTGAACGCGCAGATCGCGGCGCTGGATCCGGACGACGACGACTACGCGACCGATCTCGCCGCCCTGCGGGGCCAGGTCGCCACCCGGCAGGCGGCCATCGACGCCAACAACCGCGCGATCACCGCCAACAACCAGCAGATCGCGCTCAACAACGCGCCGCTCGACGCCAAGAATGCCCAGATCGCCGCGGTGAACACCGAGATCGGCAGCCTCGAGACCACGGTCGGGAAGATCCGCCAGGGCATCGCCGCCGGCGACTACGGCGATGCCAGCGGCGCCGGCCTGCAGGCGAAGTTCCTGCGCATCGGCGACAGCGTGGCCCGGCTGGGCGACATCGACGTGCGCGCCGACCGCCTCACCGGCACCGGCGAGCTCGACGCGCCGGGCGACGCCGGCATCCACATCATCAACGAGGGGCCGTCCTTCCTCACTCTGGGCAAGCTCGAGATCGCCTCGGACGCGGGTGGCCGGCTGGTCTTCAACGGCGTGGAGGTGCGCGACAACGCCGGCATCGCCGCGATCAACCGCGGCGCGGGCACGGCCGCGTTCGCGCGGATCGTCACCGCCGAGGCGGGCAGCGACGCCCCCGCCATCCTGGTCGAGAACCGCTTCAATCCGCTCGACGACGCCGACGCCACGCGCGCGATCGGCGCCGGCGTGGCGCCGGTGGCCCCCGACATCGTGCTCACCGACGCGATCACCAACCTGCGCGGCCTGGTCGGCATCCACAGCGAGGCCGGCGGCATCCGGCTCGAGCAGACCGCGTCGATCGCGGCCAACAGCGTCGAAGTGCAGGCCCTCAACGGCGACTTCGTGCAGAGCTACACCGACAGCTTCACCCACGTGGCCACCTCGCCGCTCAAGGAGGTGGTCGGCTCGGGGGGGACCCGCTCCATCGTGCAGGACACCAGCGGCAGCGGCAGCATCGTCGCCAACGGCAGCGTGCTGGTCGCGGCGCGCTACCTCAACATCAACGGCACCATCCAGAGCGGCCTCCCCGAGTGGGGCGTGCACGTCCCCGCGCAGGCCCAGGTGGAGCTGCCCGACGGCAGCAGCGTCGACCTCGCCACGGCGAAGGCCTGGTACGAAGCGCTCGACCCGAGCGCGCGCGCCCAGCCCGGCGCCGAGTTCTTCAAGCTCTCCAACGCCTCGGTGAGCGGCCTCACGTCCGCGCAGCAGGGGCAATGGACGCAGGTGACGGTCAACTACAACGCGCGCGAGGACCGCCTGGAGCTCGCCGGCGTGCAGGTGCAGGGCGGCTACATCGAGCTGTTCGGGCAGATCTTCAACACCAAGGCCGGCGGCGGCAAGCTGCGCGTGCTCGACGGCTACGGCCAGATCGAGGTGCGTAACGACAGCGGCAAGACCCTGCGGGTGAACACGCTCGACGCCGGGCGCGGCGCGGAAGGCAGGATCGTCATCACCGACCTGTCGGTGGACGCCAGTGGCGACACGGTGCCGGGCACGCCGCGCACCTTCACGCGCGCGGCGGGCGAGGCGCGCAGCGGCGTCGATGCCTACACGCCGACGACCAACCTGCGCTACGTGATGGCCACCGGCTTCAACTCCGTGCGCACCGACGAGTACCTGTACTCGCAGAACGGCTGGTTCGGCATCACCGCGGCCCCGGTGCAGGACCAGTACAGGGTCGGCACCACCGCGAACACCCTCGATCCGCTGCTGCAGGGCGAGTTCCTGCGCGTGCAGAGCCTGACCAACCCGGACGCGTTCGTGCCCACGACGACCACGGTCAATGGCTTCCGGTCCGTCACCCAGGGGGCGAGCTGGAAGAAGTGCAACTGGTGGACCTTGTGCGCCAATGCGACGTACTACATGCAGTACTTCGTCACCACCGGCAACAAGACCACGGTCACCGGCAGCGTACGCGCCGACCACCCGATCCCGATCGAGTACATCGGCTTCGACACCGCCCGCATCGCCATCGACTCGGTCGGCGACGTGGTGCTCGCCGGCAGCCTCAACAACCGCAGCGGCACGACCTCGGTCGACACCGACGGCCACCTGTCGCAGGGCAACGCGACCGCCACCGTCGGCGGGCGCACGATCGAGCTGTCGGCCGGCACCGGCATCGGCAGCACGACGCCCGCGGGCGAGCCGCAGCAGGCCCTGCGCATTCGCCAGCTCGAAGGCGGCGTGGTCCATGCCGACACCACCAGCGGCTCGATCCACCTCGACCAGGTGGTGGGCAACCTGAACGTGGGCCGCATCGGCAGCGCCGGGGTGGACAGGGTGACCCTGGAGTCCGCCGGCGACATCCTCGCCAAGGATGCCGACGCCCTGGTGCAGGCGCGGCGCATCGACCTGGTCGCCGAGAACGGCCGCATCGGCACGCTGGATGAGGCCGGCAACGGCACGCCGCTGCGCATCCGCAGCGGCGACAGCACCAGCCTCGACCCCGACGTGCTCGCCCGCCACGGCCTGTCGGCGCGCGCGCGCGGCAACATCCACCTCGCCAACGAGGCCGACCCCGACCCGGCGGCAGCAGGCACCTATACCGGCGATCTGCTGCTGATCGGCGTGGAGTCGGGCGCGGGCGACGTGCGCATCCGCACCAGCGGCAGCGCGATCGACAACAACCCCTACGGCTCGGTCGACACGCGCACGGAGGACCAGCTCGCCGCGCTGTGGGACGAGCTGCGCCTGCGCGTGAAGGCCGACCCCGACCCGAACGACGGCGTCGCGGTGGGCGCCGATGCCAAGGCACAGGAGGCGGTCGCCGCCTTCGCCAACGGTCGCAGCAACAACTACCGCCTGTACTGGCAGCTCCGCGGCCGCCAGGCCGACGGCGGCGCGGCCTACGACCCGGGATACCAGTACGTGCCCACCGCCACCGAGCGCCGGGTGCTCGCCGATTCGGGCATGAGCGACGCCGAGATCGCCGCCTTCGCCGCCAACCGCAGCGCGCAGTACCACGCGCTGCACGCCGAGGTCGGCGGCTACACCACCGCCTTCGACGAGGATTTCCGCTACGTCGCCACCGACGCCGAGCGTGCCGCGATCACCCGCGGCTCGAGCTGGACCGAGGCGCAGCTGCTGCTGTCGGTCGGCGCAGGCCTGATCAAGAAGGTCACCGACACCGTCACCACGATCCAGGAACCCAACGTCGTCGGCCGCAAGGTCACGCTCATCGCCGACGGCGACATCGGCGCCTATGGTCCGGACCTGGTGATCGACACCACCGCCGGCATCGACACCCTGAGCAAGGCCGAGCGCGCCGCGCTGGCCGCGGCCGAACGCGGCGACGCCCAGGTCGACGACCCGGACAACCCGCGCATCGTCACCCTGCGCCAGCCGCAGGCGGTGAACCTCGCGGTCGCGCCCGACGGCGCGCTGAGCGCGCGGGCGGGCGGCCATGTCCTGATCGGCGCCGAGCAGGACCTGCGCATCGACCGCATCGTCGCCGGCGGGGAGACGCGGATCAAGGTGGCGGGCGGCCTCAGCGGTCTCGCCAGCGCGACCGACGCGGTCAACGTGAAGAGCGGCGGCCGCCTCATCCTGGAGGCCGCCAGCGCCGGCATCGGCGGAACGCTGGACCCCGACGGGCTGTTCCTGACCCCGTTCGGCATCCAGCTCACCTCGCCCGACGCCGGCCTGATCCTGCGCGCCGGTGGGCACGCCTGGGTCGCGGCCGAGTCGGGCCTCTTCGTCGACACGGTGTTCGCGCTCGGCGACGTACGCCTCGACGCCAGCGGCGCCATCCTCGACTTCCAGCTCACCGAGGCGCCCCTGGCGCCCGAGCTCAATCTGCTCGCGCGCAATGTGGCGCTGGCTTCGCGCACGGGGGCGATCGGCTCGTCCGTCAATCCGTTCGATGTCGCGGTCTCGCACGAGGACGGGCGCATCTCCGCCAGCACCGCTCGCTTCGGCGAAGGTGCGCACCTGAACGGGCCGATGGGCGAGTTCTTCAACATCGCCAATGTCACGTCGGGCGACGCCGTCGCGCTGTCCTCGGCCACCTTCATGTTCATCGACGGCCGCGTCACCGGGCCGGGCCCGATCAGCCTGGTGTCCGGCGCCAGCATGGTGCTGACCCCGTTCGCCGACATCCACGCCACCACCCTCGGCGTGTTCCTGCAGGCTTCCGACCTGCTGATGCAGGAATCGGCGGACGGCGCAGACGCGGCGCGCATCCAGGTCGACGTCGGCACCATCGACCTGCGCACCGTGGGCCACCAGGCTGCACCCGACGCGCCCCGCAGCGGTGGCGACGCGGTCATCACCGGCATCTTCACCGGCAACCCGACCGAGAGCGCGATCCTCATCGACGCCTTCGGCAGCGTGCTCGACGGTGGCGACAAGCGCCTCGACATCATCGCTCGCACCGCCCCCGCCGCCACCCTGACGATCCGTGCCGGCGGCCAGATCGGCGGCAACCCGCTCGAGATCGACGTGCTCCACTTCAACGCCGACTCCGGCGGCCTCATCCACCTCGACTCGCCGGGTTCGCTGGCCATGGGTGACGTACGCGCCGAACGCGAGATCGACATCCGCGCCGCCGGCTCGATCAGTGCGGACTCCGTCACCAGCGTGACCGAGGACGTACGGCTCGCGGCCGATGGCGGCGACCTGCGCGTCGGCGCCATCGCGGGACGCGACGTCGAACTCGGCGTTCAGGGTGGCAATGCGGAGATCGGCTCGATCGACGCGCGCGACCTCGGGCTCCGGGTGGAGAACGGCGACGCTCGCATCGGTTCGATCGACGCCCGCGACGTCGACCTCGGCGCGCGCGATCGCCTCGACATCGATCGTCTCGACGCCGGCCGCAGCCTGCGACTGGGCGGCAACGACATCGTCGCCCGGGTCTTCGCCAGCGGTGGCGCGCCGATCGTCGGCTCCATCGGGGGCTATGGCGGCGGGATGGCCTCGGTCGCGGACCTGACGCTGAGCGGCCCGGGCGGATTCCACTTCGACGACATCGCCGCTCGAACCGGCCGGCTCGACCTGCCCCTCGGCACCCTGCAGGTCGATCGCTTCCAGGTCGGCGAGCGCATGGTCGTCACCAATCCGCAAACTCGGCTGCTGATCGACCAGCAGAACTTCCGCCTGCAGGGCTACGACGTGCAGCTCTACTCCGGCGGGGCCCCCTTCGCCCTGGCGCTCGATCGCAACCTGATCGCCACCGACAGCTTCGTCATCGACCGTCGCGCCTCGCACGAGGTGCGCGGACCCGATGGCCCGCTGGCGAGCGTGGTCGAGTACACCGAGCGCGTGCTCGCCGACATCCATCTCGCCCCGCCGGCTGCCGGAGCGCCCCGCGAGGACGGGGAAGAGAGCCTGGTCCGCATCGCCCCCACCCCCGTCGCGCTCGGAACGGAGGGACAATGAGGCCGAAACGACCAATCCCCTCCAGTGGAGAGCCCGCAATCGTGAAACCCATGCTGATCCTGGCTGCAGCGCTCTCGGCGGCCCCCGCCCTGGCCCAGACCCTGCCCTCGGCGGCGAATCCCGGCGCGTTGCAGCAGCGCCGGATCGACGAGGAGGAGCGCCGCCGCCAGCTCGAACAGCTCGAGCGCCGCGAGATCACCGATCCGGTCCGGCGCGAAGCCGCACCGCCGCCGGCTGCCCCCCCGGCAGGCGAGGCGGTGCGCTTCACGGTGCGGGAGATCCGCTTCACCGAGTCGGCCATCCTGCCCGCCGAGGCGCTCGCCGAGCTCGCCGGGCCCTACACCGGGCGCGAGGTGAGCCTCGCCGAGCTGCGCGAGCTCGCCGCGCGCATCGACGCGGCCTATCGCGAACGGCGCGTGGTCACCGCGCGCGCGGTGATCCCGCCGCAGGACGTCTCCGACGGTGTCGTCGACATCCGCCTGGTGGAAGGCCGCGTGGGCGAGATCGCGGTAGAGGGCAACGCCAGCACCGACGCGGAATTCATCACCCGGCGCATCGGCCTCGTCCCCGGCGAGCTGGTCGACCTGCCGGTGCTGGAGCAGGACCTGCGCCGCTTCAACCGCACCCAGGACGCGCAGCTGCGCGCGGACCTGGCGGCGGGGCAGCGCTTCGGCACCTCGGACCTCAGGATCCTGGTCGAGGAGCCGCCGCGCCACAGCCTGCGCCTGAGCCTCGACAACGGCGGCAGCGAGGGCTCGGGCGAGTGGCGCACCGGCCTGCAATACACCAACCGCAGCCTGCTCGGCTTCCGCGACGAGCTGAGCCTGGGCGTGGTCGGCGCGAAGGGGCAGGAGAGCTACTCGGCAGGCTACAGCTTCCCGGTGAACCGCAGCGGCGGCCGCCTCAGCCTGGCGGCGTACAAGGACCACGTCGAGATCGTCGAGGGCCCGCTGCGCGACCTCGACATCAGCGGCCGCTCCACCGGCACCATCGTCGCGCTGCGCCAACCGGTGCATCTGGGCGAACGCTCGCGCACCGACCTGGTGCTGGGCAGCAAACGGCGCGAGACGCGCAACTGGATCAGCAGCGTACCGCTGCAGGAGACGCAGACGGTGGACGGCCACCTCGGCGTGGAGCACCAGGCGGCCGACGACCACGGCTACTGGCTCGCCACCTACACCCTCACCGGCGGTCGCGCCAAGGGCTTCGAGCGCAGCAACTACACGCTCGGGCGCGCCTTCGTGCGCCGCGTCCACGCCCTGGCCCCGGGCTGGTCGGCGCAGGCCGGCCTCAACTACCAGCACAGCGGCCACAGCCCGCTGCCGAGCGGCGAGCAGCTGCAGATCGGCGGCGAGTACAGCGTGCGCGGCTACCCGGTGGGCGTATGGTCGGGCGACCGCGGCTTCATCGCCAACCTGGAACTGCATCACCCGCTCGGCGAGCTCGCCGCGAGCGAAGGCCTGCCCGGCGTGCGCGCCACCGGCTTCTTCTTCGCCGACCACGGCCGCGTCACCCCCGACCGCGCACCCAACTCGCTCGAACCGAACCACCGCCAGCTCGGCAGCGCGGGCTGGGGCGTGCGCGCCGCGCTCGGCGAGCGGGTGGACGCCCGCCTCACCTTCGCCCGCGCCTTCAACCGCCTGCCCGACGAGGACCGGCGCTACGAGGTGCATTTCATGCTGGTGGCGGAGTTCATGTAGTCCACCCGCATCCGTGCCTTCCGTCGCTCCTGCAGGGCCCCGCCATGCTTCCCGAGACTCCGATGGGAGCGCCGCAAGTCGCGATCGCGGCGTACGGACAGGTCGGTGCATGTTCCATGCGCCGCATCGCGACTTGCGTCGCTCCCACAAAAACCATCGGGGCCGCATCGCGACTTGCGGCGCTCCCACAAAAACCATCGGGGCCGCGTCGCGACTTGCGTCGCTCCTACGAAAACCATCGGGTAGGGCGTGGCATGATCGGGGGGTCAGATCTCATCCACCCCGCCCCCGATGCAACTTCACCTGATCCGCCACCCCCGCCCGGCCGTCGAGCCGGGAATCTGCTACGGCCAGACCGACCTCGGCCTGGCCGAATGTCCCGCCACGGTGGCGGACCGCCTGCGCCCGCTGCTGCCAGAATCCTTCACCCTGCACGCCAGTCCGCTTGCGCGCGCACGCCTGCTCGCCGAAAAGCTCGGCACCCCGCGCCTCGACAATCGCCTCAAGGAGATCCACTTCGGTGACTGGGAGGGGCGCAGCTTC
>ERZ795061.1584-NODE-1584-length-21938-cov-5.315222_pt1 | contig 21938 bp, 20 predicted proteins | sample MGYA00375145_ERZ795061 | MGnify/ENA primary metagenome ERZ795061 (study PRJEB30190, sample SAMN05720144) | anaerobic digester metagenome | isolation source: active sludge of municipal wastewater-treating anaerobic digesters | place: USA | collected 2014-12-22 ... | reverse complement strand
CGATATCGGTGGCCCGGTACTGATCGCCGAATGCATGACGGCCAACGATGATGGGCGCCGTCCAGTTGGTAACCAGCCTGGGTACATTCTGCATAACGATGGGCTCCCGGAAAACGGTTCCGTCGAGGATATTACGGATGGTGCCGTTCGGGCTCTTCCACATTTGTTTCAGGCTGAATTCTTTCACACGGGCTTCATCCGGTGTGATGGTGGCGCATTTGATTCCCACGCCGCAGGCCTTGATGGCATTGGCAGCATCAATGGTTACCTGGTCATCGGTCTTATCCCGGTATTCCATTCCCAGGTCGTAATACTGGATGGGAACATCCAGGTAGGGAAGAATTAATTTGTCTTTGATGAATTTCCAGATGATCCGGGTCATCTCGTCGCCGTCCAGTTCAACTACGGGGTTTGCTACTTTTACTTTACTCATATTCAACAGTTGATTTGATTTTCAGCAAATGTACATTATGGAACGGAAACTGGATACTGGATTCTTGATACTGGATGGGGCCCCATTAAGGCTGAAATTCATTATGCCCCCTCTCGACTGCCTGAATAAAATTATTTAGCTTTTTACCTAACTCTTCCAATTTGCTGTGAAGGGAGTTATATAATGATTGGTCTTTAAGGGATGATGTTTCAAATAATGTTTCAAGGTGGTCTATGGTTTCATTCAGTGACGCAACCGCAATGATAAGAAAACGGATAAAATCCTGTATCCCGAATCTTGTATCCTGTATCTGAACTCCATTTACAATCCCGTTGATTTCTTCAGCTGAAAATCAGCCACCACAGCTCCCATATCGGCAATGATCTCTTCGCCGAACTCGCTTGTTTTTAAAAGGGTGGCTCCGCTCATTAAGTTATAAAAATCGATGGTTACTCTTTTGCGCATGATAGCAGCCTGCAGTGCTGAAGTGATCAGTTCGGCTGCTTCTTTCCAGCCCATATAATCCAGCATCATGCAGCCGCTGAGAATTACCGAAGAAGGATTCATACTGTCGGTTCCGGCGAATTTTGGTGCGGTGCCGTGTGTTGCTTCAAAAACAGCATAGCCGGTCTTATAATTGATGTTGGCTCCCGGCGCAATGCCGATGCCGCCCACTTCAGCAGCCAGTGCATCCGAAATATAATCGCCATTTAAGTTAAGTGTTGCCACCACCGAAAAATCTTTCGGGGCGATCAGTATCTGCTGGAGGAAGTTATCAGCAATGATATCTTTCACCAGCAACTTCCCATCATGCAAAGCTTTGCGTTGCACTTCATTGGCATGTGCTTCACCGTGTTCTTTTTTCAATTGATCCCATTCATCCCAGGTAAAGGTTTTATCGCCGTATTCCTGGCGGGCCACTTCATAGCCCCAGTTCTTAAAACCGCCTTCGGTATATTTCATGATGTTGCCCTTGTGTACAAGAGTAACAGAAGGCAGGTCGTTTTCCAGTGCATATATAATAGCAGCCCTCACCAGGCGCTTGCTGCCTTCTGCTGAAACGGGTTTTACTCCGTAACTGGAATCTCCGGGGAAACGCACGCTTGTTACTCCCATCTCTTCCAGTAAGAATTTTTCAAACTTCTTTGCTTCCGGTGAACCGGCCTTCCATTCAATGCCGGCATAGATGTCTTCGGTGTTCTCCCGGAAGATGGTCATATTCACCTGTTCGGGATGAACCACCGGTGAGGGAACTCCTTTGAACCATTTCACCGGGCGAACACAGGCATAAAGATCCAGGTCCTGCCGCATGGCCACGTTCAGCGAACGGATACCGCCGCCGATGGGTGTGGTGAGCGGCCCTTTGATAGAAATGATATAATCTTTGGCCGTTTGCAGGGTTTCGGCAGGCAGCCATTCTCCGGTTTGTTTGAAAGCTTTTTCTCCGGCCAGCATTTCCTTCCATTCAATCTTTCGGCCGCCATTGTACGCTTTGGCTACGGCCGTATCAAATACTTTCTGAGCCACTTTCCATATCTCCGGGCCAATACCGTCGCCTTCAATAAATGGAATGATGGGATTGTTGGGTACGTTCAGTTTGCCGTTGGAGGCCATGGTAATCTTTTCCGCCATAATTTTTCACTTGGTCTGACGCCCTCGTCTGACCAATCGTTTAGTTTTTGTAATTGAAATGATCAGACGAGGACGTCAGACCATTTTGTGTGGCGCAAAGGTACGGGCAATCATTAAAAGTTAATACTGCAATTCAGCCACCCGCTGTCAATATTTACATTCGGATACTTTTTATAAAAATTGATGGCCGGCTCATTCCAGTCGAGCACCTGCCATACCATACCGCTGTATTTTTTTTCTTTACACTCTTCAATGAGTTTATCGAATAATAATTTACCGATGCCGTGGCCTCTCATCTTATCTGATACTAAAAAGTCTTCGAGGTAAAGGCGCTGGCCCTTCCAGGTTGAATAACGGATATACCAAAGGGCAAAGCCTACAACCTCACCCCGGCCCCCTCCAGGGAGAGAGGGTGACGCGGAGACCGCGGCGGAAGGGACCTCTGCAACAAAAGCATACCATATTGGATTTTCACCAAAACCGCTTTCCACAAAATGATCAAAGGTTACTATTACCGCATCCGGTTCCTTTTCATAAACCGCTAGTTCATGAACCAACTCCATCATTCTTTTGCAATCTTCTTTTACTGCTCTTCTGACAATAACACCCATTGCTATTAAATTTTTAATTCTTCATTCTTAATTTTTAATTAACTCAATGCCTGGTCCAGGTCCATCAAAATATCCTGTATGTTCTCAATGCCCACACTCATGCGTATCAATCCGTCGGTGATGCCATACTGTTCTCTTTTCTCTTTGGGTACGCCGTGGTGTGTCATGCTTGCCGGGTGACAAAGCAATGTATCGCAGGTGCCCAGTGATACGGCACGGATGCACATCTGTAATTTATCTATGAATCTTTTTGCGGCTTCCAGCCCGTCTTTCATTTCAAAGCTGAGCATGGCGCCGGCATGACGCATTTGTTTGGCAGCAGTGTAATAATCAGGATGAGAAGCAAGTCCCAGGTAATTCACCTTGCTGATGGCCGGATGCTGTTCTAAAAAAGCGGCTACTTCCATCGCGTTATGGCAATGGCGCTGCATCCGTATCTCCAGCGTTTTCATTCCCTGCGTTAACAGGTAGGCATCAAAGGGATTGCTGTTGCCGCCTAGTAAGCGATGCACTTTTGTTATATGGCCGTTCATTAACCCCAGGTCTTTTCCCAGCAATACCCCACCAATGGCTGTGCCATGCCCATTTAAGAATTTAGTGGTGCTGTGAAAAACAAAATCAACGCCGTATTGAAAAGGCTGCTGCAGGTAAGGCGTGGCAAAAGTGTTATCCACGGCAACCACCAGGTTGTTGTCTTTACCCAACACGGTTAATTCTTCCAGGTCAACACACTGAATGGTTGGGTTGGCCGGTGTTTCTAAATAAAGCATTTTTATTTTGTTGTCTGACCGGATAGCCTGTTGTGCTTTATCCAGGTCTCTCAGATCTGTAATGATGACCTCGATGCCGAGCGGCGGAAGAATTTTTTCCAGCAGTTCCTGTGTGCCGCCGTATAAAGAATAATGCGAAAGCACTTTATCCCCGGCCTTTAAACTGCTGATGAAAAGTGTGCTTAAGGCCGCCATGCCGCTTGAATGCAGGATGGCTTTTAATGTTAATGGATTCCCGGTTTCATCGGCAAGGCCAAAACTTTCCAGTGCAGCAATGCGTTCCTCTGCTTCGGTGATGGTGGGGTTTCCCCAACGGCTGTAGATGTATCCTGCCTCTTCTCCACTGAACCTTCTCATGCCTTGCTCTGCCGTGTCGAACAGGTACGTGCTGTTGGCATAAATGGGAGTAAGGTGGGCATAGTTTGGGTCATGCTGGTGACCTGCGTGAACAGCTACCGAACTGAAACCGCTGTAAGGGAAACTTTTACCGGGCATGTGGAAAGTTTAAAGTTTGTATTAATCGTTCCTGGTTATTCAATCAGTAACTTTGTTTGCATACCAAAAGTAAAAAATTAAAAATGAAAGACCTGCTGCAGCAATATGCCGCTTACAATACCTGGGCAACCAGGTTATTGGTTGAGCGGATAAGTAAGTTAAGTGATGAAGAGATCAACCGTGAAATTGTAAGCAGCTTTCCATCTTTGTACAAAACGGTGCAACATATGTGGCTGGCCGAAGAAGTATGGTGGAAACGGTTAAAGCTTACAGAAAACATTGTTTTGGAAAGCGCACAGTTTACCGGAACCTTTACTGAAATGACCAATGCCTTAGCCAGGCAAAGCCAGCAATTTAAAGAATGGGTTGATGCTGCCACTGAACACCAGCTTGCGCATGTTTTTGCCTATATACGTAATAAAGAACAGCTGAAGATGCCGGTTTACCAGATGTTGCATCATGTATTTAATCATGCCAGCTACCACCGCGGGCAGTTGGTTACCCTATTAAATCAATTGGGGGCCGATAAAATACCGGCTACTGACTTTTCGGCTTTTTGCAGGGTAAAATAAGAAGAAGCTTCAAGCAATTAGCTGCAAGGGGGTAAACTTAAAAATCCGTTAGATCTTTGTATTGCAAAAAGAGTTTTGCGTGTGTAGGCTTTACCCCCGGGTTTAATTATGCTCTATCATCGTCAGCCTTACTCCATATCCCTGCCTGAAAGCGCCTACGCCTGGTCTTGGGGGCTGGTATTCTATGTGCAGAAAATTGCGATACACCAGGCCAAGTCCCTTGGCATATTTTTCAACGCCGTTATTTATTTCGTGGTATGAATTGGGATCAGAAGGATTGCCGATCACTTCATCACGCTGGGCAACTTTTAGGGTACTGTCAACTGCCAATGCACCCAGTGTTATGTTCACATTCACGCTGTCGTAGGTATAGTCCCAGTCTTCAAGGTACCGTACGTTCAGTCCGTAAATATCAATGTACCGGTTGCCTTTCCAGCTGAACCCGTTCTTAATAGGAGCCGCGAGGCTGATGAAGCGCATGTTGTTCTCTACAAATTCTATGGTGGAAGCTGTTGGCACGGCCATGAATGTATTATCGGGTTGCCAGGGGTTGGCCGCTGTTTTACGTATGTAGCGGATGATTCGGTAAGCCGGTCTTCCGAGGTTATCGGTTATTTCTGCATCTACCTGGTGCTTCACCTGGTATTTGATCACCGTATCTTTTGTTCCGAAGTTGATGAAAACGGTGGAGTCTAAATTATAAGTGATGTACTTTCCAACCTGCAGGGGAAAATAATCCGTTAAGGGCGTTACGGTAAAATCGTCTGTACTTTTTTTACAGGCGCTGAAAAAAATGGCAGAAGTAACTATTGTAAGAAAAAATATCTTTCTCATAAGTTTTTATGGGGTTACCAAATAAAGATACGATTATACGGTAAAAGGCTGCTCCCTTCGCTGAATAATTCCCCCGCCGATCACGTCATTGCCTTCATAAAAGACAGCACTCTGACCTGGGGCCACGCCCTTTACATCTTCATAAAAACGCACATTTATGCCCTTTTCGTATGTGTACAGGTTGCTGAGGGCGCCTTTATCTTTGTAACGGATCTTGGTAACAGCTTCCATTCCATCGGAAATACCATCGTATTTTATCCAGTTCAGACCGGTAACCTTCATTTCGGTTCGGTTCAGATCGTCTTCTTCACCCAGTACCACGGTATTGGTTTCGGGGAGTATTTCGGTAACAAAAAAGGGTTTGCCCAGGGCAATGTCAAGTCCTTTGCGTTGTCCAACCGTGTAAAAAGGATAGCCTTTGTGTTTGCCCAACACCCTGCCGGTTTTATCTATGAAATTTCCGCCGTTTACTTTTTCTTCCAGCCCGTCCACTTTTCTTTTCAGGAAGCCACGGTAATCGTTATCGGGCACAAAACAGATTTCGTAACTCTCATTCTTTTTTGCCAGTTCGGGATAGCCAAAATCATGGGCCATCTGGCGGATATCTTTTTTGTGATAGGTACCCAATGGCAGTATGGTACGGCTCAGCAGGTCCTGCTGCAATCCCCACAGGGCATAGCTTTGATCCTTTGTGTCGTCAATTCCCTTGCGGATAAAATACCTTCCGTTGGTATGCTGATGTACCTGGGCATAATGGCCGGTGGAAATGAAATCGCAATCCATCGCATCGGCTCTTTTAAGCAGTGCACGCCACTTGATATGCGTATTGCACATTACACAGGGATTGGGGGTTCGGCCGGCAATATATTCTTCTACAAAATTGTCGATCACAAAATCGCCGAACTCGTCGCGGATATCTAAAATAAAATGCGGAAATCCGTGCTGCACCGCTGCCTGCCGGGCATCATTAAAACTGTCGAGGTTGCAGCAGCCGGTCTCTTTTTTACCGGTGGTGCCCACGCTGGTTGCATAGTCCCATGTTTTCATAGTGATGCCCACTACTTCATATCCTTCTTTATGAAGCATCAAAGCCGCCACGGTACTGTCGATACCACCACTCATCGCCATCAAAACCTTTCCTTTCTTACTCATTTTTTCTCCTCAGAATTTGACTGGCAAAGATACGGGTTAGTTAATAGTTAATGGTTCATAGTTCATTGCCGGGGTTTTTGATTTTGGGAATTTCTCAGAGGCCAGGCCTCTTAATAACTTATGACTTTTAACTTATAACTTTTAACTTATTTTGCATCCATGCAGCAATACCTGAAACTTTTACAGCATATCATTGATACCGGAACCGATAAAAGCGACCGAACCGGCACCGGCACTCGCAGTGTTTTTGGCTACCAGATGCGGTTTGACCTGAGCGAGGGATTTCCATTGGTTACCACAAAAAAAACACATCTTAAAAGCATCATTCACGAATTGCTTTGGTTCTTACAGGGCGATACCAATATTGCTTACCTGAAAGAACATAATGTAAAGATCTGGGACGAATGGGCCGATGAGAACGGCGACCTGGGGCCGGTTTACGGCAAACAATGGCGCAGCTGGCAGGGAGCAGATGGAGTAGAAGTTGACCAGGTGAAAGACCTTATCCACCAGATAAAAAACAATCCCGACAGCCGCCGCATGATAATCAGCGCCTGGAATGTGGCCGATCTGCCAAAGATGAAACTGATGCCCTGCCATTGCCTGTTTCAATTCTATGTTGCCAAAGGAAAATTAAGTTGCCAACTTTACCAGCGCAGCGCTGATGTGTTCCTGGGTGTTCCTTTCAACATTGCTTCTTACGCACTGCTCACCATGATGATCGCCCAGGTTTGCGACCTGGAGCCGGGCGAATTTATTCATTCCTTTGGCGATGTTCACCTGTACAGCAATCATTTTGAACAGGCCAACCTTCAATTAACAAGAACGCCCTTTGCTTTGCCCACGATGAAGATCAATCCTTCTGTAAAAGATATTTTCAGTTTTAAATTCGAGGATTTTGAGCTCCTGAATTACCAGTCTCACCCGGCCATTAAGGCGCCCGTGGCAGTTTAATCCCTGGTCCGACTTCCTCGTCTGACCAATAACCCATATCCTGCTGGTCTGACGAGGACGCCAGACCAGGAAAAGGCATATTTTTCTGCCCTGCTGCATATTAATCTATCCACTTTTTCGTTTTATGAAGAGGAAGGATATCTTATGAAAAAAACTGCCACAACCTGCTTGTTTACTGTTTCCATTTTATTTGCCGCTGCACAGCCGTCAAGGGATACCACATTAAAAGAGCAGAAAGAAAATGTCATTAAAGCAACAACCATTATCCAGGTAGAGAACCTTGGTGCCATCATCAACACCGAAAACCCCGAGATGCGGCCAACCATTTCTGCCGATGGCAATCTTTTATTCTTCATCCGCCAGAACGACCCGGCCAATATTCAATACGCCACGATACCCAACTCGCAGGATATCTGGTATTCCATGCGGGACAGCATGGGAAAATGGTCGCCAGCCAAACACCTCAGTGCAAAAGTGAATGCATCGCATTACAATGCCGTGTTCTGGATTTCGCCCGATCTCAACAGGATCTTACTGAAAGGCTCATTTATAGACGGGCAGTATTATGGCATGGGTGTAAGTATGATCCATAAACGGAGAGACAACAGCTGGACGGATGCACAAATGCTTAAGATCCGCAATTTTGGAAAGTTCAATATGACACCGCAGTTCGGCGCTTCTATGGGACAGGATGGTAAAACCTTGTTGTTTTACATGACCGATAAAAAAGGAAGTTTTGAAAACGACCTCTACGTTTCTTTCCTGGAAGGAAACGATATCTGGACAGCGCCCAAGAGTCTTGGTAAAAAAATAAATCTTCCCGATTATAATGAAATGAGTCCTTTTATTGCGGCCGATGGAAAGACGCTTTATTTCAGCAGCGACCGCCCCGGGGGAATCGGCGAGAACGATATCTGGATGGCCAAAAGACTGGATGACAGCTGGACAAAATGGAGCGACCCGGTTAATTTGGGCAAGCCCATCAATACAGAAGGGTCGGAAGCATTTTTTACGCTGGATGCCGGCGGCGAGTATGCATACTTAACATCAAGCAACGGCGCTTTTGGCGCCAGCGATATTGTTCGGGTTAAATTACTGGAAAAAGAAAAGCCGAACCCGGTAGTACTGGTAAGCGGCAATGTATATAATGCAAAAACCAAACAACCACTGGAAGCTTCGCTTGTGTATGAAACATTACCCGACGGAACCGAAGTGGGAAATGGTACTTCCAATCCGGCAGACGGGTCCTTTAAAATAGTGTTGCCATACGATAAGAACTACAGCATCCGGGCATCGGCAGATAAATTCTTTGCCATATCTGAAAACCTCAATTTAGATTCGCTGATCAAGGCAGGGTATAAAGAAATTCACAAAGACCTTTACCTGGTACCCATTGAGATCGGGCAGGTGTTCAGGCTTAATAATGTGTTCTTCGATTTTGATAAATACAGTTTAAGGCCGGAGTCGTTTGTGGAGTTAGACCGGGTGGTTGCCTTCCTGAATGAATATCCCAATATAGAGATTGAAATGAGCGCTCATACCGACAGCAAGGGCTCGGATGAATACAATATGACCTTGAGCCATAACAGGGCCAAATCGGTGAGAGAATACATTATATCGAAAGGAATTGCTGCCACCAGGATCATATCGCAGGGTTATGGCGAAACCAAACCGGTGGCTGATAACAATAATGACGATGGTACCGATAACCCGGAAGGACGGCAATTGAACAGGCGGGTTGAGTTCAAGATATTGAAGAACTAAGAATTCAAAAATCAAAATTCAAAAGTGGCCGGAGCAGGTAAGTTCCTTATTTTTACTTTTTAATTTTGATTTTTGAATTTAATGATCTCCTTAATTGTTGCCGCAGCAGAAAATAATGCCATTGGTAAAAACAACCAGTTGCTCTGGCATTTGCCCAACGACCTTAAATTTTTCAAGAACACTACCTGGGGTATGCCCGTGATCATGGGGCGTAAAACATTTGAATCGGTGAATAAACCATTGCCGGGAAGGTTTAATATTGTGATCACCCGCCAGGCAGATTGGAAAGCAGAAGGAGTTATGGTGGCAGCTGATCTTAATGATGCATTGAAGAAAGCGGAAGAAACAAACTGCAAAGAGGCATTCATCATCGGTGGCGGGGAGATTTATAAACAGGGTTTTGAGATCGCCGGTAAAATTTACCTTACCAGGGTTCATGCAGCATTGGATGGAGATACCTTCTTCCCTGCCATTGATGAAAGCAAATGGCAACTAAACGCAAGCCAGGATTTTGTTGCAGACGATAAACATAAATTTGCCTATTCCTTTCAAACCTGGGTGAAGAAATAATTCTTAATTCTTAATTCTTAATTCTTAATTGCACTCCCGTTTTCAATTAGCAAAAAAATACCTGCACTATTACCTCACTGCTTCCAACGGTAAGGGTCATGGTGTTCATTCTCCTTTTGTGTTTAATTTCATTCAGCATGTTTTAAATGATAAGAAGAATTATCCCTGTTATTCAATTATTGAACAGAAAAGAAAAGAACTGCTCAGCAATGAAACCACTATTGAAGTGGATGATTTTGGCGCCGGTTCGTCGGTCATCAAAACCAATAAGAGAGTGATAAATGATATTGCCGCTTCATCGCTCAAGCCAAAAAAATACGCACAGCTCCTGTTCAGGATAGCGCAATATTATAAACCAAAAACCATTCTTGAACTGGGTACTTCCTTTGGTATCAGTACTGCTTATCTTGCTTCTGCGGATCATATTCCCGAAGTTTATACCTGTGAAGGGGCTTCTTCCATAGCAACGGTAGCCAGGCAGCGTTTTGGAGAACTTGGCCTGAAGAATATTCATCTTGCCGAAGGTGATTTTGCCAATACGCTGCCAATCCTTTTAGCACAACTCGGTAAAATTGATCTTGCCTTTATCGATGGTAACCACCGAAAAGAACCTACCTTAAACTACTTTCAACAATTATTAAACCATTCAACGGATTCCACCCTATTAATATTCGACGATATCCACTGGAGCCCCGGTATGGAAGAAGCCTGGGAAGAGATCAAACAGCACCCGGCAGTGAGGTTAACGATCGATCTTTTTTTCATTGGCATTGTCATACTCAGCCCTGATATCAGTCATAAACAGCAGTTCTCGGTCCGATTTTAATTTTTCTTACATTTGTTGCAATTAACTGACTATGATAATTGGTGTTTTAAAAGAACCTTCTCCCGAAACCAGAGTATCCCTGCTTCCAGAACATATTGCAATCCTTAAAAAATGGAATGTAGAAGTATGTATTGAACAGGGTGCCGGTGAAAATGCATTTGCCAATGACGGCAAATATGTGGAGGCGGGCGCCAGAGTGATTAGCCGGGCAGAACTGATCAGCACCGCAAAAATTATCCTTTCATTAAATAACCCGGGCAACGATACGCTGTCGGCATTAAAGCCGGGAAATATTTTGCTGGGTGTTTACCAACCTTTGTTCAACCCCGGACTGATGAAAGACCTGGCTGAAAAAGGCATTACCGTTTTCAGTATGGATATGCTGCCACGCACCACCCGTGCACAAAGCATGGATGTATTGAGCAGCCAGGCGAACATAGCCGGTTATAAAGCGGTGTTGCATGCAGCAAACTTATTCCCGAAATATTTTCCCATGTTTATGACGGCGGCCGGAAGTATTCCGCCGGCAAAGCTATTGATACTGGGCGCCGGTGTAGCAGGACTGCAGGCCATTGCAACCGGCAGAAGACTGGGCGCCGTGGTGGAAGTTTTTGATACAAGGCCGGCCGTGAAAGAAGAAGTGATGAGCCTGGGTGCAAAATTTGTGGAAGTGGAAGGAGCCGCCGATGCCAGCAAGGCCGGTGGTTATGCCGTGGAGCAAACGGAAGATTTTATGAAAAGACAGAAAGCAAAAATTGCCGAGAGTGTGGCTAAAGCAGATATCATCATTACCACGGCACAGATACCCGGCAAGAAAGCGCCCATATTAATTAGCACCGAAATGATGGCAGCCATGAAGAGCGGTTCGGTGATCATCGACCTGGCGGCTGCAACAGGTGGCAATACCGAACTGACAAAGAACAACGAAACAGTGATGCACAACGGCATCCGCATTGTAGGCAATTCGTACCTGTCGTCTACCATGCCCAGCGATGCCAGTAAATTGTATGGAAAGAACATTCTCAACTTTTTGCAGTTGATGATCACCAAGGAAGGCGAACTGAACCTGAATTTTGAAGACGACCTGGTATTGGGCACCTGCATCACCGATAATAAACAGGTCGTACACGACCGGGTACGGGAAATGATAAATTAACGTTATGGAAAATATTTTAAACTGGATATCCGACAACCAGCAGATCATCTACATCGTCATACTGATGATATTTGTGGGTATTGAAGTGATCGGGCGGGTACCCAGCGTATTGCACACCCCGCTCATGAGCGGCGCCAATGCCATACACGGCGTAGTGATCATCGGAGCCATCATTGTAATGGGAAAAGCCGAATCCGATAATTACCTGGCATTGATACTTGGCTTTTTAGCAGTGATACTCGGCACGTTGAATGTAGTGGGTGGATTTGTGGTTACCGACAGAATGCTTGAAATGTTTAAGAAGAAAAAGTGAGTACACTAATTATACTAATTACACGAATTCACGGATCAACCAATTAACAGATTAACGAATTAACAGATTAACCAATCAACGGATTAACAGACACAATGCAACTGAACTTACTTACGATATGCTACCTGATCGCCAGCGTTACATTCATACTCGGGCTGAAGATGCTTTCCAATCCTGCTTCGGCACGCAAAGGGAACTTGGTTGCTGCCGCCGGTATGACCATCGCCATCATCGGTACCATTTTTCTTTATGAAAGTGAAGGACAACGGCTGCATAATTACGGATGGATATTCGGCGGGCTGCTGATCGGCGGAATTGTTGGAACCCTCGCTGCTAAAAAAGTAAAGATGACGGCCATGCCGGAAATGGTGAGCCTGTTCAACGGAATGGGAGGAGCCTGCGCTGCATTGATCTCTGCTGCAGAGTTCTATCATATTTATAAAGTACACCAGGATGCTCCCGGCACTGCTTTTTATGATATTGTTTCGGTGGGTACTTATATCACTATTGCAGCGGAGACTATCATTGGAACCATTTCCTATACCGGGAGCATCATCGCCTGGGGTAAATTAAACGGACGGGTAAAAGATTATTCGTTCAAAGGTCAGCATATCGTGAACATGATCGTATTGCTGCTCACCCTGGTGGCAGCTGTATTTGCATACCGTTCCACGCTCGACAGCATCTTTATTCCTTTTATACTGATCGGTTTCTTTGCATTCATCTACGGAATCTTATTCGTGATGCCGATCGGCGGCGCCGATATGCCCGTGGTGATCTCCTTACTCAATTCATTTACCGGCGTGGCTGCAGCCTGCGGCGGATTTTTATACGATAACAAGGCAATGCTTACCGGTGGCATATTGGTTGGCGCTGCTGGTACCTTACTCACCATACTCATGTGTAAAGCCATGAACCGTTCGCTTACCAATGTATTGATCGGTTCTTTCGGCGGCGGTAATAAAACTGCTGGTGCAGCAACGGGTAAAGCACAGGGCAATTATAAAGAGATAAGCCTGGCCGATGCAGCCATGCTGATGAGTTATGCAAACAAAGTAATGATCGTTCCCGGGTATGGCCTGGCAGTGGCACAGGCACAGCATACCTGTCATGAGCTGGAAAAAATACTTGAAGAAAAAGGGGTGGAGTTCAAATACGCCATTCACCCGGTGGCAGGCCGTATGCCCGGTCATATGAATGTGTTGCTGGCAGAAGCCGATGTGCCTTATGAAAAACTATTGGAAATGGAACAGGCCAATGACGAGTTCAAAACCTGTGATGTGGTGTTGATACTGGGCGCCAACGACGTGGTGAATCCCGCTGCTAAAAATGATCCTTCTTCCCCCATATACGGTATGCCCATTTTAGAAGTGGAGCAGGCCAAAACCGTTATCGTAAACAAACGAAGCATGAAACCCGGATATGCCGGGATTGAAAACGATCTCTTCTTTCAACCCAAAACAAGTATGCTGTTCGGCGATGCAAAAAAAGTGTTGCAGGATCTTTGTGCCGAAGTGAAGGCGGTGTAGGGTTTCAGGTTTGAAGTTTTAGGTTTGAAGTTTGTAGTTTTTGGTTACCAGCTTCGGTAATTCTATGTAACATCGTTGTGTCACTCACTTGTACATTTTGTCCTTATTTCAACTTTCATTTAAGCGAAGGTTGTGCTACCTGATTTATGGAGATGAGTTGTTAATTATTCTCCAATAAACATTTCTTACACACAGCCGTTTTTGGTTTTATCGCATTTTTATAAGCGATAACCCTAAACTGTTGTATGAGATGCATTCTGCTCCTCTCTTCCTTTATTTTTTCTGCAAATGGCTTTAGTCAGCAACACCTGCTGCGTGGAAAAATAATAAACAGCAAACAGGAGCCACTTGCCTTTGCCAGTATTGAAGTAAAAGAAGTTAAACTGGGCACCGTTACAAAGGAAGACGGAACCTGGTCGTTGGACCTGGAGCAAGGGAAATACGAACTGGTGATAACCCTGGTGGGTTACAAGCCGCAGGTGATAACCGTTGTGGTAAATAAGAAAGGCACCGAACAGAATGTGATCATGGAACTAGCCGCTTCCAACGATCTTTCCGAAGTAATAGTCAGAGGAAGAGACCGGGCAGAGGAATTCATTCGCCAGGTGATCCGGAACAAAGAAGCTATTGAAAAGGCTGCCGGGCCTTATTCCTGCCAGGTTTATATCAAAGCCCTGCAGGAAGATTCGATGCCGGTGAAGAAAAAGAAAACGAAGGAGAGTGATTCACTTTTTAAAGCCAGGCAGGCTAATGCGCTGCTTAACCAGATGGCCATGGCGGAGATCGTCATCAAATTAGACCGGGGCAGCGGAAAGAATAGTAAAGAAGAAAGAACCGGAGTTACAAAAAGAGGCAATACAGAGAGCCTGTTCTTTCTTTCTGTAACCGAAGGCGATTTTAGTTTTTATAATAACCTCGTTACCGTTCCTTCTGTTTCTCAAACCCCTTTTTTATCACCGCTTAGCTACAGCGGCTTGCTGGCTTACCGGTTTAAAACGCTCAAAACCGAAACAGTGAATGGCCGGAAAATATATACCATCAGTGTAAAGCCAAAGCAATTGAGCAATTCAACCGTGGAAGGAGAAATAACCATTGCCGACAGTTCCTGGGCGGTATTGCATACCAAACTCCGCTTCCCAAAATATCATTTAACCGAGTATGATTTTTTTGAAGTGGAGCAGCATTACAGTTTCATTAATGATACCGCCTGGATGATCACCCGGCAGGCATTTACATACAATGCAGCATCAGGGAAAAGAAAGGCATCGGGCCGTACGGTGGTTACCTATAACGGTTTTGAACTGAATAAACAGTTCCCTAAAAAACATTTTGGCGTGGAGCTAAGTTCGGCTGATAAACAGGCCTATGAGCGTGACAGCCTGTTCTGGCAAACAAACCGAACCGAGCCTTTAACGGAAAAAGAAGTGCGGTTCATTAATTATAAAGACAGCATCTATCGGGCCACACATACCGAAACCTATCTTGATTCGGTGGACAGGGCAACCAATAAAATAACCTGGCAGAATATTTTATATAAAGGACAGAATTTTACCGATCACAATAAAAGAAGAACCTGGCACCTGGCATCCCTGTTGGAATTGTACCAGCCTCTCCAGTTCGGCGGAGCCCGTATACAGCCTTCGTTCAGCTATTTTAAAACGTATCAATCGAGGAAGAACCTAAGTATCTATACCGACATCAGTTATGGTATCCGCAACAAAGACATCAACGGCGAAATAGACCTGAACAGGATGTACAATCCGTTCAACCGGGGTTCCTATTCAGTTCGCCTGGTAAAAGATTTTGAATATATCTTCAGCGGCGATGCCTGGATCAATATGCTCAAGCGAAGTAATATCTACCTGAAACAATCAATTGGCTTCGGTCATAGTCTCGAATTACGGAACGGCTTATTCTTTTATTCGGATGTGGACATGGCCTTCCGGCGTTCGGTAAATGATTATAAGACCAACGACAGGGTAGACAGCCTCTTCGGCGATATACTGGATAATAACCAGGCCCTGGCCTTTAATTCGTACAATGCTTTTTACGGCACCCTGCGGCTGGAATATACTCCCCGCCAGCGTTACATACGGGAACCAAAAGAAAAAATAATTCTCGGCTCTGCCTGGCCAACGGTATATGTTCTTTGGAAAAAAGGCATTCCCGGCATATTCAACAGCACCGTTAATTTCGATTACCTGGAGTTTGGTGTGAAACAATCGTTTAAACTCGGGCTGCTGGGAACTTCATCGTATACGTTACGAACGGGTTCCTTCATTAATCGAAACGATCTACGGCTGGTTGATTATAAATACCAGCGCCGCGGCGACCCCATCTTATTTTCAAATCCGAATGAAGCATTTCAGTCACTTGATTCCACCTTCCCTGTTTTCAAACGTTTTTATGAAGGGCATTACCTGCATGAGTTTAACGGCGCTTTCATCAACCGGATCCCATTCCTGAAAAAGCTGGGCCTCCGGGAAATTGCGGGTGGCGGTATTTTATTTGCACCGGAAAGAAATAACCTGCGCTATGCAGAGCTGTTTGCCGGTATTGAAAGGGTATTCAAATACCCGTTCAATCAACTGGGCAAATTTAAAGTGGGCGTATATGTTGTGGGTTCAACCGCAAATCAATTCCGTAACCCGGTGCAGTTTAAGATCGGTATCACTACCTGGGACAAGCGGTTGGGAAAATGGCTTTAGTATATTATTTTACCGCTCCCTGCTTTTCTATGATAAACTGCATGATGCTTTCCAGTTCCACCCCAGCCCGTTGCATGGCATCCATGATCTCATCCCGGTTCACATTAGCGGCAAAGGCTTTTTCTTTAAAACGTTTTTTAATGCCCTTCAGTTCCATGCCGGCATACCCTTCGGGCCGCATTAAACTGTAAGCATGTGTGAGGCCGCTTAATTCGTCAAATGCATAAAGCATTTTGTCCATCCTTGTTTCGGGTTCTACACCAAAATGATCGGGGCCATGGCTGGCAATGGCCCGGATAATTTCCGGATCGGTATTTCTTGCTTCCAGTTCTTCAATGATCTTTTTACAATGCTGGTCGGGCCATTGATCCCAGTCGGCATCGTGCAGCAGGCCTGCCATTTCCCAACGCCATTGATCAGCCTCATTCAATCCTTCTTTTTCAGCCGCCCAGCATTTCATTAAATAAGCCACCTGTTTCATGTGCAGCTGCAGCCGTTCGTTCTTTACCCAGTCGGCTAGTAACCGGTACGCTTCTTCCCGGCTTAATACATTACCGGCATTGGCAGGGTTTCCAAAAACAGAACGGTTTAATAATAATGACATGTTGGTAGTTTATGAATATGTGTCAGCGAAAATAAAAATTATCTGCTAACTTCAGCCGCATATTCAAATCACCGCCGTTGAACAGTCTTCCATCAGCACTAATCCATTCACTGCAAAATCTGAAAGGCTTTAATGAAGAAGCTTTTAAAGCCGTGCACGAACAGGGTGGGCAGATCACTTCAGTAAGACTGAATCCAAACAAATCCTGGATCCCGGATCCCGGATCCCGGATGGGAGAAACAGTTCCATGGAGTTCAAACGGATTCTATTTAACCGAGCGTCCTTCCTTCACACTCGATCCGCTCTTTCATGCAGGCGCCTATTACGTGCAGGAGGCCAGCAGCATGTTTCTGGAAGAGGCGTTAAAGCAATCTGTTGACTTATCGCAATGCATAAAAGTATTGGACCTCTGTGCAGCGCCGGGAGGAAAGTCAACTTTGATACAGTCTGTTATTTCAAAAGAGAGTTTATTGGTAAGTAATGAAGTGATAAAGACCCGGGTGAACATTCTTTCTGAGAACATGACCAAGTGGGGCGCTGCCAATGTAGTCGTAACCAACAACGATCCTAAAGATTTTCAGCGGCTGGATAATTACTTTGACGTGATCGTGGTGGATGCTCCCTGCAGCGGCAGTGGCTTATTCCGAAAAGACCCGGTAGCCATATCAGAATGGAGTGAGAGCAATGTACAACTCTGTGCCCAGCGGCAGCAGCGCATACTGGCCGATGTAGTACCGGCATTAAAAGAAGGCGGAATCCTTATCTACTCCACCTGTTCTTATTCGCAGCCCGAAGATGAAGAGATAGCCGACTGGCTCACCGGGGAGCTGAAAATGGAAAGTGTAAAGATGAAAATTGTGGACGACTGGGGAATTATTGAAACGGTTTCTGCAAAATATAATGCACCCGGATACCGTTTCTATCCTGATAAACTGAAGGGAGAGGGTTTTTTTATTGCGGTGTTTAAAAAAGGTCTGGCAGGTGAAGGGGTAAATAAAAGTCTTCCGGCCCTGCTCAGGAGCCCTTCTTCGCTGAGGACAAAAAAGGAGACGGCAACGGTTACTGCAAAGGAACTATCTGTTTTAAGATCTTTTATTGATCCGGTGGATGACCTTGTTTTCATAAGACAGCAGGATGATATACTGGCGATACCTGCAAACATGGCTGATGACCTTGCCTTGATACGGTCTGCACTATATATAAAGAAAGCAGGCATAAAAATGGGTAATATCATCCGCGATGAACTGGTGCCGGTGCATGAACTGGCTGTAAGTGATCGTATCAGTCATTCGGTTATTCGTTTTGAAGTGGATAAAGAAACAGCGCTGCAATACCTGCGGCGTGAAGAGATAAAGATCGGTACCGGTTACAAGGGCTGGGCATTGATAACGTTTCAGCAGTTGCCGCTTGGGTGGATCAAGTTGCTGGGAAACCGGATCAATAATTATTACCCGGCTGCATGGCGTATTCTTAACAAGTAGCTGCTAACATTAACCAACTAATTTTTGCATATTTGCACTTACAACTCCTTTGAAAGATGAAAAAAATTTTGTTCGTACTTTTTTTGATGCCCTTGTTCACTGTTGCACAAAAGAATAAGGAAATAAAACCGGTTAAGATGCACACGGTAGGCGCTAAGGAAAGCCTCAGCAGCATCGGCCGCATGTATGAAGTGAATGGCAGGGTGCTTGCCAATTATAACAATATCGAATACGAAAAAGGCATCAATATAGGCCAGGTATTAAAGATCCCGCCAAAAGGAACCACCCTCGACCAGGTACCAACTCCCCCTAAATCGGTAACAGAAACCGTAAAGAAGGAGGAAATAAAAACGCCAGCTGCGGTAGTTGCGAAAGAAACAAAACCTGTTGAAAAAGCAGCAGTAAAGGATGAACCGGGTACACCCGTTTATCATAAGGTAGGTAAGAAAGAAACTTTATATCGCATCACTACCTTATACCCGGGGATCACGGTGGAAGACCTGAAGAAATGGAACAACCTTACCGGTGATGGCGTAACCGAAGGAGCCGACCTGGTTGTTGGGTATAAAAAAACAGCAACTGAAACAAAAAAAATGCCTGTTGAAAAAACAGAAAAACCCGTGGTTACCGAAACGGTAAAAAAAGAGCCGGAGAAAAAAACAAAAGAGCCTGAAAAAACAGAACCACCCAAGGCAGACGGTTCCGGTAAGAACATCAAGGGTGGTGCTTTTAAGTCTTTATACGAATCGCAGAATGGGAATGGTAACGCAGTAAATGAAGACGGTTCATTGGGTGTATTTAAAAGTACCAGCGGCTGGAACGATGGAAAGTATTATTGCCTGTATAACAATGCCGTTCCCGGAACGATCATCAAAGTGAGTACACCAGCCGGTAAGTTTGTATATGCAAAAGTGCTGGACCTGGTACCCGATCTGAAACAGAACAATGGCCTGCTCATTCTTATCAGCAATGCAGCGGCAGATGAACTGGGGCTTGGAGAAAATAACAGCAACTGCAGTATCAGTTATTCAAAATAAATACTGTTAAATGGTGTAACTGATGGCTGCATAATATTTCAGTCCGTACGCTTCAATGGCGCTTGCCTTATCTGTACCGTTGATTATCCTCCGGGCATTATACCAGTCTTCTTTTGTGGGATTAAAATAGTCGCTTAATTTTTTCCCCGTGAACCAACCCTCGGTCATGCCCAGGAACATGATCTTTGTGGCATTCGCCAGTTCCATTACTTTTTCAGGATGCTTAATAAAGTCGGCCTTTAATTTTTTACCGGCCTTATCATAATTCTCATACCAGGTAAGCTGCACAAAGCCGCGGCCATAAAAAATATTTGTAGTATCGGTATAAGCTGCGCCGCTCATCTTTAACCGCCTGCCGTATTTTTTTCCCTTCCCTTTTCCGTATTCTTCAATGGGCTGCATGGTAGTATCGGTCTCGTGGTGTGTGGTGGCAAACATATATGCCAGCCAGCGGTCATCTTTTTTACTGTTGCCGGCTTCCCATTCATTTAAGATAGCTTCAAGCCCTTTAACCTGGCTCAGGGTTAGCTTTCCGTTAAAGAGAGAGATTCGTACCTGGTCGAAGAAGAATTTGCGATTGATCATGCATCCTTTTTTAGGGTAAATAAATATTTAAGCAGGCCTGGTTGAAAGCATATAGTCCACCACCGCTCTTATTCCTTTTGCAGCATCAGTATAGGCTGCGTCGGTATCACTGAAACTGCTGATGGGTTTTGCGCCGGTGGGCAGTGCCTGCAGTTTTGCATAAGGCATATCACTCCATTCGCAGGTACGTAAAATAACGGGAATCACCCTGGCCTCGTTTCTTTCGTGCCGATCCAGCGCTACTTTTAATTCTTTATCCCAAATGTATTGGGAGTTATTAAAATCAACACTGATAAGCAGCAGGATGATATCTGCCGTAGCCAGTGCATGGGCAATGCTTTCATCCCAAACATCGCCGGCCATTATTTTCCTGTCTTGCCACACATCAATCTTATCGCTTCGTTTGAGCATAATGAGGTTCTTATCCAGTTGAGCCTTCATGGCTTCGTCTTCGTGGGAGTAAGAAAGAAATATCTTTAACCGTGCAGCCATATTCCTTTTTTATGATTTTAACTGGGCCTTGATGTTTTCCTTTGTCACTTGTTTGTAGTCTGGTGATCCGATCCATATTTCAATACTCTGACTTTTTCCTGGCTTTGAATCGTGACTTATTTTAATGGCGTCGGGATCGATGGACAGATTCTTTGCCATTACTTTTTTAAGCCACTCTTCCTGTTTGGGATCTTGGTAATTGAAACACTTGATCAGGTAAGCATAGGGTCTTTTAACAAGTTCCGGGGGCAACACCAGGTATTCGGTTTTATTTTTCAGGATATTCAACAGGTTGTTCACCTTGTCCTGGTCGCTGTTGTTATTATACTGTATGAACAAACTGGGTTTCTCTTTCTGAAATTCTTTTTTTATCTGTTCGAACCTGACATTTAACTGTTTTACTGATTTGGCTATTTCTGCATTTTTCTCGGTTCCGGCTGCAGGGCTGTTTTCCATCTTTGCAATAGAAGAGATTGTTTTATCAACTTCCCGGTTCAGTGAATCAGAAAATTTAGCGATGCTTTTTCCGCAATCATCCTGCAGTGATTTGATAAGCGCCTCCCTGTCAGAAATAGTATCCCGCTGGTTTTTCATTGTTTCCATTTGTGCTTTGATGGTTTTGTTTTTTTCCGAAATGGAAATAACAGCCCACAAAAGCACGCCCGCCATGATGCACAGCAATGTTATCCAGAAAACCGTCCAGGATTTTGCCTTCCTTTCATTGGCGATCAGACGGTCAAATAAATCGTAGTTGGAATAATCTTTGTCCATAAAGGTCATCGTTTAATTCTTACTTTATTTGGAAACAAAACATTTTTCAGCGCCAGCATGGCAATGATTGCCGACATAAGGAAAGCTGCGATGGAAATTCGGTAGTCGTTATATTGATCGTAGATGAACCAGCTGCCCAACAGGCCTATGACAAGTACGATGGAGGCGATGATGTAATAAAAGATTCCGGTCGAATGCTGGATGGATATTTCACCGATCTCGGGCAAGACAATTCCTTTCACCCGTTGTGCGATCTCTTTGAAGATGGTATCATCATTCTGGTCGGTGGTGATATGATTTTCCACAGAGGTAAGATCATCCGGGAGCATGGTTTTGCGGTATTGATTGATTTTCTGAAAGGCTTCCCAGTCGAAATCACGCAGCAGAACAGGGATTATTATTTTATCAGAGCTGGCAGCATTGTCTAATTGTTTGATGCATTCTTCGTCATTTACATAGTCAACACTTAACAGGGGTATGGTTATGTCCGTGGTGTTTTGTATTTCCTTTATGTCGGCATTGTCGCCACTCGACCGGAAGATCTCATTTTTATCTACAATGGCAAGCAGGCCGTACTTTGAGTATGCCGTGAAATGTTTATTGATCTTATCATACAGTTCCAGGTCGTCTGTATGGTTGGAATAGGAAA
>ERZ795061.1578-NODE-1578-length-21976-cov-8.282286_pt1 | contig 21976 bp, 22 predicted proteins | sample MGYA00375145_ERZ795061 | MGnify/ENA primary metagenome ERZ795061 (study PRJEB30190, sample SAMN05720144) | anaerobic digester metagenome | isolation source: active sludge of municipal wastewater-treating anaerobic digesters | place: USA | collected 2014-12-22 ... | reverse complement strand
TTTATTTGAAAGAATGGAAAGGGGTAAGTAAGAAAACAAAAACCACGATCATACTTGGGATCTCTACAATCATCCTTTCGGTATTGGTAGTGGGATATGGTAACGCAATTAAATGATCATTGAACCACAAACCTGCCTTTCGGCAGACAGGAGCACAAAGACACAAAGAAACATAAAGAACTTCGTGAACCTTTGTGCACTTGGTGCCTTCGTGGTTCAGACAACAAAATGAATATGAAAACAAATTTCAAACACGTAAGCTACCTCTGGGATGAATCCAAAGCCGCACAGCTAAATGGTGACGAGGTAGGACTTTTAATTTATCGCTCTAATTTATTGGGAGCCGATTTACGCCTCACTAATTACGGGGGCGGCAACACTTCCTGCAAAGCCATAGCGAGTGATCCCATCACAGGAAAAGAGACAGAAGTGATGTGGATAAAAGGATCCGGTGGTGATATCGGAACCCTCAAGCGCAGTGGCCTTGCCGCCTTGTATGTGGATCGCCTGAGAAATTTAACCAACGTCTACCGTGGATTAGAATTTGAAGATGAGATGGTGGAACTATTCAATCATTGCATTTATGATCTGAGTTCCAAAGCTCCGTCCATCGACACACCTTTACATGGGTTCCTTCCTTTCAAACACATTGATCACTTGCATCCTGATGCTGCCATCGCGATTGCCGCAGCAAAAGACGGGAAGAAGATTACACAAGAATTATTTGAAGGCACCATCGGATGGGTAGAATGGCAACGCCCTGGTTTTGATCTAGGATTGAAACTAAAAAAATGCCTCGATGAAAATCCGGGAATCAAAGGCATCATACTCGGCTCACACGGCTTGTTCACCTGGGGCAACACCGCTTATGAAAGTTATGTGAACACACTCGAAGTAATTGAAAAGTGTGCTGAGTACCTGGAACGGAACTACGGAAAGAAAAGACCGGTCTTTGGTGGAATGAACATAAAGTCATTACTAAAAGAAGATCGTTTAAAGCAGGCAGCCGCTCTTGCTCCTACCTTGCGCGGACTTTGCTCCAGCAAAACACGCATGGTTGGTCACTTCACCGATGATGAGCGTGTGCTTGAATTTACAAACTCCCAAGACCTGGCAAGACTGGCACCCATGGGAACGAGTTGTCCCGATCACTTCTTGCGGACAAAGATTAGCCCGCTCGTATTGAATCTGGCTACGGAAGAAGATCTTTCGGATGCTAAAGCAACAAAAGAAAAATTACTTCCTGCCTTCGAAGAATATCGCAAGATGTACTCCGACTACTACTTCACTTGCCGGCATGAAAATAGTCCGGCAATACGCGATGCCAATCCGGTAGTGATTCTGTATCCTGGTGTGGGTATGTTCACTTTTGCGAAAGACAAACAGACTGCACGTGTTGCTGCTGAGTTCTATATTAATGCCATCAACGTAATGAAAGGAGCTGAAGCAATTTCGGAATACACTTCGTTACCAAGACAAGAAGCCTTCAATATTGAATACTGGTTGCTGGAAGAAGCGAAGCTGCAACGCATGCCGAAACCGAAACCGCTTACCGGAAAGATTGCCTTAATCACAGGAAGTGCAGGAGGTATCGGTAAAGGAATCGCTAAGAAGTTTATTGAAGAAGGCTCTTGCGTGATCATCAACGACAACGATGCCGATCGTCTCGCCAAAGCGGATGAAGAGTTTAAAACTAAGTATGGTAAAGATGCTTATGCATCGGTCCTTCTGGATGTATTAAAATCCGACAACATAAAAGAAGCGTTTGAAAAATCAGCGCTTGCTTTTGGTGGTGTTGATATCGTGGTAAACTGTGCCGGTATTTCCATTTCAAAACCATTGGAAGAGCACACCGAAAAAGATTGGGATTTGCTCTATGACATTTTGGTGAAGGGCCAGTTCCTCGTTACTCAAGGTGGAGTAGAAATCATGCGCAAACAAAACCTGGGTGGCGATGTACTTAATATTGTTAGTAAGAATGCCCTTGTTAGTGGACCAAACAATGCTGCCTACGGCTCAGCAAAAGCAGCTCAACTTCATTTAAGCCGATTGAATGCGGCAGAATTAGGGCCAGATAAAATTCGGGTGAATGTAGTAAACCCGGATGCTGTCATTTCAGATAGCAAAATCTGGGAAGGTGCGTGGGCGGAAGGTCGCGCGAAAGCGTATGGCGTGAAGGTAGAAGAGTTGCCTGCCTTCTATGCAAAGCGTACCTTGTTAAACGAAATTATTTTGCCGGAAGACATCGCCAACGCCTGCTTTGCTTTTGTCGGAGGATTGCTAAACAAATCAACCGGCAACGTATTGAATGTGGATGGTGGAGTTGCCATGGCGTTTGTGAGATAGATAAATAAATGAATATGGATATGAACCACGAACCTGCCTGTTGGCAGACAGGGACACTAAAGACACCAAGCAACACAAAGTCCTTCGTGACCTTTCGCGCCTTTGTGCCTTTGTGGTTTAAGTTATTATTGATCATCCCGGTCCTGTTTTCCTTTGAAACCTATTCACAGGAAAGTAAAAGACACAGAGTTATTGTGCTTTCCGACATTGAAGCCGATCCTGATGATGCACAATCATTAGTGAGATTTCTTATGTACTCCAATCAATGGGATGTGGAAGGGTTAATCGCCACAACTTCCATTCATCAAAAGAAAAGAGTGGCACCTGAATCAATGCTCAAAATTCTGGATGCCTACGCAAAAGTGCAGCCTAATCTTTTGCAACACGAAAAAGGATTTCCAACGGCAGACGAACTGAAACCAAAAGTAAAAAAAGGATTAGCGATGTATGGGATGGAAGGTGTTGGCGAAGGTCATGAATCGGAAGGATCAGAATGGATTATTAAAGTCCTCGAGAAAAATGACGACCGCCCCGTTTGGATTTCTGTCTGGGGTGGGCCCAACACGCTGGCCCAGGCACTATGGAAAATCAAAAAGACCAAATCCGTAAAGGAAGCTGAGAGACTCTATAACAAACTTAGAGTATACACGATTTCCGATCAGGACGACTCAGGTCCATGGATCAGGAAAACTTTTCCAAATATCTTCTTCATTGTAACACCGGGATATAACTATTCATTTGCAACTTGGTTGGGAATTGCTTTCCCGATGCCTGGCTCAAACACAGATGTTACTTCAAACGAATGGCTGGCAAAAAATATTCAACAAGGTCACGGACCTTTGGGTGCTGCCTATCCGGATGTTGCCTACGGTATGGAAGGTGATACGCCTGCATTTCTGTCCTTGATCAACAATGGACTGAATGATGCCGAACATCCCAACTACGGTGGCTGGGGCGGTCGCTATGAACTTAACAAACCTAAATTTGAAGATTCAAATACAGGTCGATTCAAAAGAGAAAACTGGCCGAAAGATGAACCGGAGACTCGCGCGATATGGACCAATGCGAATGATTCTATTATTTCACCTGTAGATAAAAAGAGTTACGTGGGAAACCGTGAAACCATCTGGCGCTGGCGCGAAGAATTTCAAAACGACTTCGCTGCAAGAATGGATTGGAACACGAAAACGTTTAATGAAGTAAACCACCCACCCGTTCCCGCTCTTGCACATCCTGAGAGTTTTTCGGTGAGGTCGGGCGAAGAATTTCATTTGAATGCCGATGGAACCACCGATCCGGACGGAGACTCGATGAGCTACTGGTGGTTTCAATATCGTGAAGCAGGAACATACAATGGAAATGTGAGTTTCAGACCGTATTCACCCAACTTGTACAATCTGCCTGTGATAGCCCCTGCCGTGACTACGCCCCAGACGATACATTTCATTTTAAAAGTGACAGACAAAGGAACTCCTGCGTTGACGCGCTACAAGCGAGTGATTGTAACCGTATTGCCTAAATAATCATGACGATGCATCGACTTGCCTTTAAAATGAAACTTCATTCTGGCCAGACGGACGAATACAAACGCAGGCATGATCAGTTATGGCCTGAACTGGAACAATTACTGAAACAAGCCGGTATTGAAGACTATTCCATTTTCTTAGATGAAGAAACGAATTACTTGTTCGGAGTTCTGAAAATTAGCAATCCCGATGCAATGAATGAGCTGCCCCGTCACCCGGTAATGAAAAAGTGGTGGGCGTACATGAAAGATATCATGGACAGCAATCCGGATAATTCTCCGGTAAGTGTGCCCTTGAAGGAAGTTTTCCATTTGGAGTAAATTATATGGACCACGAAGTCACTAAGAACGCGAAGAAACATAAAGAGCTTAGTGCAACTTTGTGTCTTAGTGCCTACGTGGTTCAAAAAAGCCTAACCTATGAAAATCGATAAAACTCAAATTGAGAAACACAACGTCAAACTTTACTCTGCCCACCAGAGAAAAGTAAAGCAGCTTGTCAACGAAAATCCTACAGCTAAAAGAGTCATAAACAAGCTGGTCGATTTTCAGATTGCGATACCGAGTTGGGCATTGGGAACGGGGGGCACGCGCTTCGGTCGCTTTTCTGGCGGTGGCGAGCCACGTAACCTCGAAGAGAAAATCTCCGATGTCGGTCTTCTGCATTTTCTGAATAAATCCAGTGGCGCCATATCACTTCATATTCCATGGGATATTCCAACCAGTATGCGCAAAATAAAAACACTCGCTGCTGAACATGGTTTAAAATTCGATGCGGTGAACTCGAACACCTTTCAAGATCAACCAGGACAAAAACTAAGCTATAAGTTCGGATCACTTCAACATGTGAATGCCAAAGTCCGCCAACAGGCGATTGATCATAATATCGAAGTGATCAAACACGGTAAAGCTCTCGGTTCAAATTCAATTACCGTATGGCTATCGGATGGTTCCTGCTTTCCGGGACAATTGAATTTTAGGAAAGCATTTCAGCGCACGCTGGAAGGCTTGCAGGAAATCTATGCTGCACTTCCTTCCAACTGGAAAATGTTTGTTGAATACAAAGCCTTTGAACCCAACTTCTATTCGATGACAGTGGGCGACTGGGGACAATCCTATTTATATGCGAGTAAACTCGGACCCAAAGCATATACGCTGGTTGACTTGGGTCATCACTTACCTAATGCCAATATCGAACAAATCGTATCGCTGTTGCTGATGGAGGGAAAACTCGGTGGCTTCCATTTCAATGATTCCAAGTACGGTGATGATGATCTTACAGTCGGAAGCATTAATCCTTATCAACTCTTTTTGATCTTCAATGAACTGGTGGAAGGTATGGATGCCAGAAAAATGAATCACGCCACTGATTTAGGCTGGATGATCGATGCATCACACAATGTGAAAGATCCACTTGAAGACTTGCTACAATCGGTAGAAGCAATTAAGATTGCCTATGCACAAGCTTTGCTAGTGGATCGAAGAGAATTGAATCGTGCCCAGGAAGCCAATGATGTGGCGCGAGCCCAAGAGATATTGCAGCAAGCCTATCGCACGGATGTTCGACCACTGGTAGCTGAAGCAAGATTGAAGGCTGGTGCTGCATTGCAACCAATTCAATTGTTTCGCGACCTGGATGTGAGAAAGCAACTGATCTCCGAAAGAGGATTAAAAACTGTTGCCACCGGATTGTAATGTAGGCCACAAGCTTCAAGCTACACGCGGCAAGCTTGTAGCCAGAAGCTAGCAGCCAGAAGCCAAAGCTTATGCGAACACCCACTATCGCCATCTTCGACATCGGCAAAACCAATAAGAAAGTTTTTCTCTTCGATGAGGATTATAAAATCCGCGTGGAGAAATCGGTACAACTACCGGAGATTACAGATGAAGACGGTTTTCCGTGCGAAGACATCCATGTACTTACTCAATGGGTAAAAGATTCTCTTCGAGAACTATTTAGTTTATCAGAATACCAAATCAAGGCAATCAATGTCTCGGCCCACGGAGCCAGTTTCGTCCATATCGATGAGAAAGGGAATCCGGTAGCTCCGCTATACAATTACCTGAAGCCCTACCCGGATGAGTTGAAGAGAAAATTCTATGACACCTATGGGGGAGAAAATGAGTTTTCAAGAATCACAGCTTCACCCGTGTTAGGCAATCTCAACTCCGGCATGCAATTGTATTGGCTCAAATATGAACGCCCTGAAATCTTTAAACGAATAAAATATTCACTTCACCTGCCCGAATACATCAGCTATCTATTCTCCGGTAAACCCGTGTCAGGCATCACCAGCATTGGCTGTCATACCAACTTATGGGATTTCACAAAAAACTCCTATCACGATTGGGTACAAAAGGAACGCATACAAGAGAAACTCGCACCCATTGTTTCATCTAAAGAAGTAAACCCCACCTCACTCAATCATAAAGAGGTAAATGTTGGTGTCGGCCTTCACGACAGTTCGGCTGCCCTTATCCCCTACCTGTCATGCTTCTCTGAGCCTTTTGTATTGTTATCTACCGGCACGTGGTGCATCAGCTTAAACCCCTTTAACCAAACACCTCTCACAGAAGAAGAATTGAAAAAGGATTGCCTTTGCTATCTCACCTATGAAGGTAAACCCGTAAAAGCCTCACGATTGTTTACAGGATTTGAACATGAAAAGGAAGTGAAGAGACTGGCTGAATACTTTCATACTTCCGTAGATTATTATAAAGGCATTTCCTATCAACCTGAATGGGCAAAACACCATGACTCCTATCAAGCGGAAAATCTCTCCCTTTACTCCTCTTACGAAGAAGCCTACACGCAGTTCATCAATAGACTGGTCAGACAACAAGTAACAAGTACCAACCTGGTGCTGCATAATAGCCGGGTAACCCGTATTTTTGTTGACGGAGGATTTAGCAATAATCCCATTTTTATGAATTTGTTATCACTCGCATTTCCATCCATAGAAGTTTATGCCGCCTCGGTGGCACAGGCTTCAGCTACAGGCGCTGCTATGGCCATTCATAGGCATTGGAACAAGCATCTACACAAAGCTGATATGATCGATCTTAAATTTTTCTCTAGCAAGGAAAGTACGACATGATGAACGTTGGGCTCTTTATTCCGTGCTATATTGATCAGCTCTATCCACAGGTTGGTATTGCCACGCTGCAATTGCTGGAGCGTCTTGGTTTGTCTGTTACTTACCCAACCAATCAAACCTGTTGTGGTCAGCCCATGGCAAACTCCGGGTTTGAACATTTAACACAAGGGACTTCGTACAACTTTGTTACTAATTTTTCAGAGTTCGATTATATTGTTTGTCCCTCGGGAAGTTGTACACTTCACATCAAAGACCACTTGCATGATGAGGGCCATCCCGATAAGGCAATCAGCATCCGTAAAAAAACTTTTGAGTTAACGGAATTTCTAACCGATGTAATTGGAATAAAGAAATTAGCAGCACACTTTCCACACAAAGTAGGATTACATCAAAGCTGTCATGGCTTGCGCGGACTAGGGCTTGCGCAGATGTCGGAGTTGATGGCACCACCTTTCTCCAAACCGGAAAGTCTGTTAAACATGGTGACCGGACTTGAACTGATTGAACTGGAAAGAAAAGATGAGTGCTGCGGCTTTGGCGGAACCTTTTGTGTGTTTGAAGAAGCCGTTAGCGTCAAGATGGGGCAAGACCGCATAGCCGATCATAGTAATCATGGTGCCGAATACATTACCGGGGTAGACATGAGTTGCCTGATGCATTTGGAAGGAATCTTGCGAAGACAAAAAAGTAAAGTAAAAGTGATTCATATTGCTGAAATACTTAACTCTGTGAATAAGTGAACAGATGAACCCACAGAACAATACACATTCAGAACTGGCAGAAAAATTTAACCGCGATGTGGAGCGGGTAAACTGGCATGATAAAACACTCTGGTTTGTCCGGGAGAAACGGGATAAAGCCGCGCATCAGATTGCCGAATGGGAACAACTGCGCGAAGCCGCTTCGCAGATTAAGAATAATGTACTGAGTAATCTCCATGATTACCTGATTGAATTTGAAAAGAATGCAGTTCGTCATGGTGTTCATATTCATTGGGCCTCCACGGCACAGAAGCATAATGAAATTGTTCACTCCATTATTAAAAAACACGGAGCCAATCATATCGTCAAAAGTAAGTCCATGCTCACTGAAGAGTGTGGACTGAATGAATACCTTCATCAACAAGGCGTTAATGTAGTCGATACCGACCTGGGTGAACGGATTGTACAACTCGCCAATGAACCACCGAGTCATATCGTGTTGCCATGCATACACTGGAAGAAGGAAGAAATTGGTGAACTCTTTCATCAACATTTAGGTACACCCAAAGGCAATGCAGATCCACAGTTTCTTACGGCAGCAGCACGGGTGCACCTACGGGAACATTTTTTAACCAGTCGCGTGGCACTCACCGGTGTCAACTTCGCTGTGGCGGAAACTGGTGAAATCATTGTATGCACCAACGAAGGCAATGCCGACCTCGGGGTTCAACTGGCCGATGTGCACATTGCCTGCATGGGAATTGAGAAAATCATTCCGAAGCGAAAACATCTGAGTGTATTTCTCCGACTGCTTGCAAGAAGTGCAACAGGTCAACCTATCACTACGTATTCAAGTCATTTTCAGAAACCTCGTGAAGGACAGGAAATGCACATTGTGCTGGTGGATAATGGTCGCAGTGAACGCCTGGCCAGCGATGATTTCAGGAATGCACTGAAGTGTATCCGATGCGGAGCTTGCTTTAATACCTGCCCGGTGTACAGGCGCAGTGGTGGTCATAGTTATCACACGGCTGTGGCCGGACCAATTGGTTCTATCCTCGCACCCGGCTTTGACATGGCAAAAAATGCGGACCTTCCATTTGCCTCCACCCTATGCGGTTCCTGCACAAATGTTTGTCCCGTTAAAATTGATATTCACGATCAGCTTTACAAATGGCGACAAGTGTTGGTGCAGAATGGCCATACAACTGCATCCAAAAAAACCGGAATGAATGTAATGAGCCAGATGCTATCACATCCTACGGTGTATAGATTTTCTGGAGCAGTTGGCCGATGGGTGATGCGCACATTGCCTTTAATGATAAACAATAAATTCAACCCCTGGTATAAGCAACGCGAAATGCCGAAAGCATCAACTCAATCATTTCGTTCATGGTACCTGAATCAACGAAAGCATGAGCAGTAGAGAAAAGATATTGGCATCGGTCAAGAAAAATCAACCTTCCATGGTTGAGTTTCCCACTTTGAATTTTGCAGGAGACACATCCATTGATCTAAAAGCGCAGTTCATTAAAACGCTTACAGGAATTGGTGGCTCCGTGATCGAAGTGAATGAAATAAAAGAAGTTGGAGATTATATTAAATCAACATTTCCCAAACCGGCACGAATTGTAAATACCCTCACAGATTTAAATTTTGAACATGCCTATCCGGCAGGGAGGTTTGAAATTCTAAATCAGAAATCAGACCCTCATGATTTCAGTAATGTAACCGTAGCCATCATGCAAGGTGAATTTGGCGTAGCTGAAAATGGCGCTATCTGGTTAACCGAAGTGAATATGGGGGATCAGGCTTTACCTTACATCTGCGAGCACCTTGTGTTGATTATCAATAAGCATTCCATCGTGCCCACACTGCATGAGGCCTACGAAAAAATAGGAGCCTCCGCCTATAACCTTGGAACATTCTTAGCAGGTCCTTCCAAGACAGCTGACATCGAGCAATCCTTGGTGCTTGGCGCACATGGATCAAAGAGTTTGCTTGTGTTCTTAATTAACTACTGATTTGACTTACCTGGGGTTGGCGAGGTGAACTCTTTCCAGGAATCAGCACCACCATCTATCGACCGGCCAAACGACCGATTCTCAGATTGCTTACCAAATTTCAGATCATCTAACTTGCGACCGTCTTTATTGAAAAGACCAAGATATTCACCATCCTGATCAAGTTTGAATTTCAGATGTAACGGTCCCTGCTCAGGCGTACCATCTGCCCATAGCAAAAGAAATCCACCGGGTTGAATTGTCGTTAGTTCTGGATTCGTATCCGTAATCTGGTATCCAAGAGGTTTCTTCTTATTCTGCGAAAAATACATCCCACCCAAATCTACTGATACGTTCCCGGCATTATAAATTTCTATCCAATCATCAAACTCATCTGTACCTGTTGTTTTATCTGGGCAACAGGATATGCTGTTGGTCAAAATCTCATTTATATAAAGCTTGGGGAGATCTTCTCTTAAGAGCAAATAGATTGCGCCAGCGGCAACCATCAAAATGAAGACTGCGATACCAAATTTATTTAATGAACTTGTCATGCTAAAGCTATTCCAGCGCTCAAATATAGCGCTTTTGGTCAAAACGAACGGATCCAGAATCAACTGATTTTTTCTATGGAGATTACCGCTGCCTTATTAATCCTACCATACAAATGCGGAAATAATTCATCATTAGTGGCCTTTTCATTTGTAATCGGGTGTTCAAGCTTGCTTTCGTCAAGGTGCAGAACAAGCAAACCAAACTGCCCCTGATAATAGCGTTCTAAAACTCCGGGCAGTTGATCTCGGGTGCAGCAGTGTATAAAGCCCTCTTGAAGAAATGAACGTGGAGCAAAGTGAGAAGCTGATATCTGCTCATTCCATTCCAACTCCGTTACTACATGAAAGATCATCTTAATTTAGAATTTCAAATAACAATCCAACAACCTTTATTATCCTTCGAATATTTCATTCCATTACTCATGAGATGAATCTGTTGCCCGGCAGCATCTATCATTGTTTCCTTTTCATACACCCGGATTCCATTGTTTTCGCGGGTAAGATAATTAATCAACGCATTCATGGTTGGATCAATGTCTGATAACCCCTGTTCATCTCCCTCGCGAATAAATGCCTGACTCATTCTATTTAATTGCGCTGAATAAATGCCTCCATCCAACTAACCGCTGCCTCCAACGATTCAAAAACTTTTAGCGTAATGCCTGCCTCCGCAGTCCTCTCAATCATACGATCATAATAACTCTTACGGATTGGATCATTAAATCCAACTGCCGCAATACGTTTTAAACCACAACGCACAGCCTCCGGAATTACGGTACTCATAAACCAAAATTGTTCTGCATCATCTACTACACCTTGTAATCGTAAATCTGCAATCCAACCTGGTGTATTATACGTCTTTAACGTGTAAAGCACTGCCTGAAAAGCTCTGCGATATTCAATACCGGTTATGTTCTTCTTCCAGACAATAACCGTATTATTAATGTCGGCATCATAATAAATCTGCGCTGATTCACTGTCGAAAAAAATTTGTTTGCTAACATTTCGTGGTGTTGGCAAAGTAATTGTAAATGTTGTACCCCGATTTATCTCACTCTCAATTTCAATCTTTCCTCCCAACGTATCAACCTGCGTTTTTACAAGATATAATCCCAATCCTTTTCCATCCACATGAGTGTGAAAGCGCTTATATAATTTAAAAAGGTTTTCCTTATGTGTCTGAAGATTAAATCCCAATCCATTGTCACTAACCTGAAGGCTTACATCTCTGTTAAAATGCTTGGATGTCTTAATGCTAATCCTCAACTCGTTTTCGGGATTCCTGTATTTGATCGCATTACTGAGCAAGTTGAACAGAATACTCTGAATCATAGCTCTGATGGAGTAAACAAAAGGTGCTTCACTGAAATCAACATCAATTTGATAGGTTGGACGAATCTGATCTCGTAACATCGAGACCGTCTTTGCCAATTCCACTTCAAAAGAGATTTTTTCACGCACCTGATACAAATCATTACGAATATCAATGATCAGACTCAGGTCTCTCAAAACCTCATCCAGTTCGAGGCCTGATTTTTTTACCATCATTCCGATCTCTTCCTTTTCTTGTTGCGAAATGGGTTTGCTGAATAAGTCTGTTAATCCTAATAAGCGGGCTACGGGTCCGCGCAGGTTGTGCGAAACCGTGTACGAAAATTGACGGAGTTCATTATTGTGTCTTACCAATTCTTCATTGGTTCGAACTAAGTCAATATTCTTTTCTTCAACAGTTTTTTCAAGTTGAAGATTATACATATGGAGTTTCTCTTGTTGTTGACTAATCATTCGATTGGCTTCTACCAATAACTCCCTGCTGGCCCTTATCTCCTTTTGTTGTTGATGCATTTCTTCGTTATGCAGTTCCATGGCATGATTCAACCGAATTAACTCTTCATTGCGATTTACCAATTGAACATTCGCATAGTTAAGTTCATTCATAGACTTCTGAGCCCTACTTTCGGCTCGCTCCGTAATCGCCTTAAGAGTAAGCACACCAAACAAAAGCACCAGAAAGCAGATGAGCGCGATGTAATTAATGTAATAGTAAGAAGGAGAATCAAACCCTCGTTGAAAATAACCTAAACCTAACGCAGAGTGTATAGGATCAAAAAGAATAAGACATGCAAACGTAGAAAACAGACACACTCCGATTTTTAAACGTTCCTGTAGCCTGAAACTTACAGCCGGCAAAATAGTAGTAACAAGAATTATAAACCTGGCATCAAAATAAGTAACGTAAGTATGATAAGGCTCTGCGTGCTTACCATAGAGAGAAATGAGCAACGATGTATAAATTGGCACCAGGCAAAAAAGAAGCCGGCCAAAATTGTAATAGGTGCGATTTATGAAAACAATAATCAGGAATAAAAAAGCTACACCCACAATGTAACCCGAGGTGGGTGACAAGCCAAAAAGTAAAAATAATGTGCAAAAAAGAAAAAACGTAAGCAGTGAGAGTACCAGAGATAGTAAATTGGTTATATAGACTCCCTGATGGAGAGATTCGGGCACCTGCGGTGAGGGAAGCAAAAACGAAAACGCCTTACGCATAAAAACAAAGGGTAAAGTTACGTCAGATTCCCGCATACCAAAACTCCCTACCACCTGTTAGCTTAATCTTTTTCTTATCTGTATTTTTGAATTCTTAACAGACTCACATGAGCACAGCTGCGGCATCTCCGGAAAAAGTAACGAGCAAACCAAATTTAGTTGGTCACCAGGCACCACCCCCCTATAAGCCAAAAAATAAAATACGCATTGTTACTGCGGCCAGTCTCTTCGATGGCCACGATGCAGCCATTAATATCATGCGAAGGATTATTCAATCTACCGGGGTAGAGGTAATTCACCTGGGCCACGACCGTAGTGTAGAAGAAGTTGTCAATACAGCAATTCAGGAAGATGCTCAGTCCATCGCAATGACCAGCTATCAGGGCGGGCATAATGAGTACTTCAAATACATGTATGATCTACTGCAGGAAAAGGGGGCCGGCCATATCAAAATTTTTGGCGGTGGCGGTGGAGTAATTCTTCCTGCAGAAATAAAGGAATTGATGGATTACGGTATAACCCGCATATATTCTCCTGATGATGGCCGATCGATGGGCTTGCAGGGAATGATTAACGATTTGGTGGAGAAGAGTGATTACGCTACTGGTGAAACAGTCGACAGTCGACAGTTGACGGTAAATAAGCACGTGCAGATCGCACAGCTAATTTCTGGTGCCGAAAATTACTATGATAAGCACAAGGGTACGTTTGAAGACATAAACAAAAAAGCAGCAGTTTCAAAAGTGCCGGTGTTGGGTATAACCGGAACAGGAGGCGCAGGCAAATCATCAATGGTAGATGAATTTGTTCGCAGGTTTCTGATTGATTTTAAAGATAAAACCGTGGGACTTGTCTCTGTGGATCCATCCAAGCGAAAAACAGGTGGAGCATTGCTAGGCGATCGAATCCGAATGAATGCGATTAATAACCCACGTGTATACATGCGCTCGCTGGCAACGCGACAATCCAACCTTGCGCTTTCAGCCTATGTAAAAGAAGCCATTCAGATTTTAAAAGCAGCAGGATTTGACTTGATTATATTAGAGACCTCGGGCATCGGGCAGAGCGATACCGAAATTCTTGACCATAGCGATGTTTCTCTTTATGTAATGACTCCGGAATACGGGGCCGCTACGCAACTAGAAAAAATTGACATGCTCGATTTTGCCGATGTGATTGCCCTCAACAAGTTTGATAAGCGCGGTGCTCTCGATGCCTTACGCGATGTGAAAAAGCAATATCAACGTAACCATCAATTGTGGGATAAGAATGTAGAAGAAATGCCTGTGTTTGGCACGATTGCTTCCCAATTTAATGATCCGGGCACAAACCAACTCTATAAAAGAGTAATGGATAAAATTGTTGAAAAGGTAGGAACCAACCTGCAATCAACATTTGAAATCACTCGCGAAATGTCAGAAAAAGTGTTCGTCATCCCTCCGCATCGTAACCGCTATTTGAGTGAGATTTCAGAGAACAATAGAAAGTATGATGCGTGGGTTAACGAACAGGCCTCTGTTGCTGAACGATTATTTGCCATCAGCAAAACAATCGAATCTCTTTCCGATGTGCATGCGGACATTAAGAAAGTATTGCATGCAGAGTTTGACAAAATAAAACTCAATCTCGATCCTAAAAACTGGAGGCTGATTGAGAGTTGGTCAGATAAGGTGAAATTATACAAAGAACCTGTATTCAAATTCAAAGTTCGCGATAAAGAGTTGGGTATTGAAACACATTCTGAATCACTTTCTCACTTACAAATCCCGAAAATTACATTGCCTAAATATTCGAGCTGGGGCGACTTACTTAAATGGTCATTGCAGGAAAATGTTCCCGGTGAGTTTCCCTATACAGCTGGCATTTATCCATTCAAACGCGAAGGAGAAGACCCAACACGCATGTTTGCCGGAGAAGGCGGGCCGGAACGAACAAACCGTAGATTTCACTATGTGAGTTTAGCAATGCCAGCCAAACGATTGTCTACTGCATTTGATTCCGTAACACTTTACGGAAATGATCCTGACTATCGTCCCGATATTTACGGTAAGATTGGAAATTCCGGAGTGAGCATCTGTTGTCTGGATGATGCAAAGAAACTATACAGTGGTTTTAATCTTACCGATCCAAAAACTTCGGTTTCGATGACAATCAATGGCCCTGCGCCCATGTTGTTGGGTTATTTCATGAATGCTGCCATCGATCAGCAGTGTGAAATCTATATCAGGAAGAATGGTCTTGAAAAGGAAGTGAAAAGTAAAATAGCTGAGATCTATAAAGATGATAAAGGCGAGCATCCTGCCTATCAGGGACCGTTGCCCAAAGGAAATGATGGACTAGGATTGATGTTATTAGGCGTAACCGGTGATCAGGTGCTGCCAAAAGAAGTCTATGAAAAAATAAAAGCTGAAACTCTTACTCAGGTACGTGGCACCGTACAAGCTGATATTCTGAAAGAAGATCAGGCACAGAATACCTGCATTTTCTCCACTGAATTCGCCTTGCGATTGATGGGCGATGTGCAGCAATACTTTATCGATCAAAATGTGCGTAATTTTTACTCGGTATCCATCTCAGGTTATCACATTGCGGAAGCGGGTGCTAATCCTATTACTCAATTAGCTTTTACACTTTCCAATGGTTTCACATACGTGGAATACTATCTGAGTCGTGGCATGGACATCAATGAGTTTGCTCCTAATCTCTCCTTCTTCTTCAGTAATGGCATTGATCCGGAATATTCAGTGATTGGTCGGGTAGCCCGTAAAATCTGGGCTAAGGCAATGAAGAATAAGTATGGAGCCAATGCTCGGAGTCAAATGCTCAAGTATCATATTCAGACTTCAGGCCGGTCTCTCCACGCACAGGAAATTGACTTTAATGATATCCGCACAACCTTGCAGGCATTGTATGCAATCTATGACAATTGCAATTCCTTGCATACAAACGCGTATGATGAAGCTATCACTACCCCTACAGAAGAAAGTGTGCGTAGAGCGATGGCGATCCAGTTAATTATAAACAAGGAATTAGGTCTAGCTAAAAATGAAAATCCTTTACAGGGATCATTCATCATTGAAGAATTGACTGATCTGGTGGAAGCTGCTGTGTTAACAGAATTTGATCGGATTACAGAACGCGGTGGTGTTTTGGGTGCAATGGAAACAATGTATCAGCGAGGAAAAATTCAGGAAGAGAGCTTATACTATGAGACACTTAAACATACAGGCGAATATCCAATTATTGGAGTAAATACGTTCCTGAGTTCAAAAGGCTCTCCCACCATTACACCCCAGGAAGTAATAAGGGCTACAACCGAAGAAAAGGAATATCAAATCAGTATGTTGAAAAATTTGCACGCTTTTCAGGGGAACAAGGCTAATAGCCTGCTCGATCGTGTACAGAGGGCGGCTGTCCAAAATAAAAATATTTTCACGGAATTGATGGAAGCGTCCAAAGTGTGTTCGTTAGGGCAGATTACCAAAGCCTTGTTTGAAGTAGGCGGCCAATATCGTAGAAATATGTAGTGCCAATTCAGAAAGTGTATCCGTGTCGGATTGCCTGTCCGATATCTTACTTTTTCATGATAAAAATCATTCCCTGGACAAGATTTAGTCGTTACATTTTGTCACTGTTAGGGTATGATAAAAAGCCTAAAACAATTTTTTCTTATCACCGGGCAATTGAGCGAATTTGCCGGAAGGTATTTTCGAGAAGTTTTTTTTCCGCCTTATGAATTCAAAGAGTTTTTAAAACAATGCTTTTACATCGGTAACAAATCCTTTGCCTTAGTTGGTACAACCGGGCTGATTATGGGTATTGTACTTACTCTTCAAACCCGCCCTACATTAATCGAGTTTGGAGCTGTTTCCTGGATGCCCTCTATGGTGGGCATTGCCATTGTGCGTGAAATCGGCCCGGTATTAACAGCGCTGATCTGTGCAGGTAAAATTGGTTCGGGTATTGGGGCTGAACTTGCCTCCATGAAAGTGACTGAGCAAATTGATGCCATGGAGGTATCTGGAACTAATCCATTTAATTACCTCGTGATCACGCGCGTTACAGCCACAACAATCATGGTTCCTACACTTGTTGTTGTGGCGGATATCATTTCGTTGTCCGGATCAGCTTTGGTTGAATATTTAAAAGGGGGTGTCACTTTCCAGCTCTATTTTAGTAATGTATTTGAATATCTTGAATTTGGCGATTTACTTCCCTCTGTTATTAAATCCTTTTTCTTTGGATTTGCTATTGGCATTGTAGGTTGTTACAAGGGATATACTTCTACCAAGGGCACCGAAGGAGTAGGAAGAACTGCGAATGAGGCCGTGGTAATTAGTTCCATGCTGGTATTCATTCTCGATTTTATAGCGGTGCTGGTAAGTGACATTTTTTACGAGTTATAAAATGGACTATAAAATAGATTATAGCGAACCCCCTGTCATTGAAATTGAGAATCTGCATAAAGCATTTAGTTTAAACAAAGTACTTCGAGGTTTTAATCTTAAACTATGGCAGGGTGAGAATCTTGCCGTTATGGGCAAATCCGGTTCAGGAAAATCAGTGTTGATTAAGTGCATTATTGGCCTGGTTCAAATTGATCAGGGCAAATTGCGTGTATTGAATCAGGATGTAACTGCGCTGGATCGAAAAGAACTAGATCAATTACGAGCTTTGATAGGATTTCAGTTCCAAAGCAGTGCTCTTTACGATTCAATGACGGTCCGGGAAAATCTGGAATTTCCATTGCGAAGACATAAGAACAAAATAAAGAATGAGGCGGGGCTTAATGCAATGATTACTGAAGCACTGGAGGCAGTTGGATTGCTTCATGCAATGGATTATATACCTTCTGAATTGTCCGGAGGAATGAAAAAAAGGATTGCTTTGGCTCGTACCCTAATCATGCAGCCAAAAATCATTTTATATGATGAGCCCACCAGCGGACTGGATCCTGTAACTGCTAAAGAAATCAGCTTATTGATAACAGAAGTTCAGCAACGGTTTCATACCGCTTCCATCATCATCACACATGATTTGGCATGTGCTCGAATTGCCAGTGACAGGATGATTATTCTGCATGAAGGCGTCAACTATGCAGAGTCAACGTATGATAAATTGGCAGAGATGGAGGATACCATAGTAAAAGCATTTTTCGTGTAACTTGAATAAGTAAGTATGGATAAGTCAAACACAAGAACAATACGGTTGGGCATCCTGGTAATTGCGGGGGCTCTGATATTCACTGTGGCAGTTTACCTGATTGGCCAAAAGCAGGACATGTTTAGTAATACCTTTACCCTGCGGGTGATCTTCAACAACATAAATGGATTGCAACCCGGAAACAACGTGCGCTTTTCAGGAATCAATGTGGGCTCCGTAATGAATATTGAAATCCAAAATGATACCACTATTGAAATAGACCTACGAATCCGTGAAGATGTAAGAAAGTTTATTAAGAAAGATGCCCTTGTAACCATAGGGACTGATGGACTGATGGGAAATATGTTGGTCAATATTAGCCCTGGAACAACAAAGTCTGCTATTGTAGAAGACAATGATCTCTTGAATTCCTTTAGCCGAATAAAAACAGATGACATTCTCAAGACGCTGAATATGACAAATGAAAATGCAGCGCTGCTTACGCGAGGTCTTTTGGATATCTCAGAAGATATTCAACACGGTAAAGGCACAATTTCTGCGTTAGTGTATGATTCTCTGCTAAGGCAGGAGCTTTTTCTATCAATTGTCAATTTGAGAAAGGCTACTGAAACGACAAATACACTCCTAAAGAATGTTCAGGAAATGGCGAGTGACGTGGATGAAGGAAAAGGATTAGCGGGATACCTTTTGCGCGATTCATTAACCTCAGGGCAACTTCAGAAAACAATGGCTGAACTGCAACGCGCAGCCATGGACATTCACCAAAGCACGGATAGCCTAAAAAACTTTGTGCAAAAACTGAATTCAGGTCAGGGAGCAATACCCACACTTTGGTATGATACCACGTTAGTGAAGGACCTACGGGGCACAATTCACAACTTGAACCAGGGAACAGCGAAATTTGACGAAAATATGGAAGCGCTCAAACATAGTTTTCTCACAAAAAAATACTTCAAAGAGCAAGAGAAACAAGCTCAGAAAAAAAATAAATGAGTAAAAGAAAAAGGCCTGCGAAATTCACAGGCCTTTCCAGTTTACAGGTTTGGTTGTTTAGTATTTTACGACTTTCGTAGAACCAGTTTGATTAGTTACTTCAAAGGTGGGCACTCCGGCAACATTCTTCAGATTATAAACCAACCCGAAATTTCCATTGATCGTCAGATTCTCATTGTGAACCAGATTATTTTCACCATCAAAAATCCGAACATTAATTTCCTCAGCACCCTCGTTGCCTACCGCGAGCAAGTATTTGCTCTCGTTGCCTAATTTAGCTACGTGAATGGTGTTAACTTTATTATCCATTTTATAGCTAACTTTTTGAATCTGCTTTCCAGAAGCATTGGCAACTTCAATGGTATACTCTCCAGGCTCCATACCGGAAAAATTCACCGGACGGATAAAACCATCCACACCATTGATCGTCTCAGCAAACACTGATTTACCAGATTGATCATAAATTTTCAAAGTAACTTTTCCGGTTTGACCACCTTCATAGATTACTTTAAAAATCCCAGACTCCTTTTGGTTGATAACAACCACTTTAGGACCTACAGGGTCAGCTGCTACAGCCGCCACCGAAACAAACGCCATGATAAGCGCGAATACAACTGATTTAGTTTTCATAGTTTTTCTTGTTTTGTTTTCAATGCAAATGTACGGGCAAGAAACACGGAAGGTCATAAGTTGTAAGTAAACTTGATTTTTAAAATAAAAAATCGTTTGCGGTTCATTTGCACAACTCTTATGACTCACCTGGAAATGAAAAGGATTAAAAACCACGCAAAAATGGCGTCCTAACTTTTCAATTTAAACTCAATCGATTGCAATTGATAAAATAAAAAAACCTCATTCGTGCCGAATGAGGTTTCTTGTTTAAAGAATATTCAATTAGTTTTTGATTGATTTCAACAAGCCTTGGCTGTCGGAGACTTCAATTGTAAAGCGGTTGATGTTTTTCAAATTTAAAACTTCGGCAAAATTATGTACTACTGCTTTATCCTGCTTGTGAATCAACTGGTCGAACTCATCGAAGATACTTACACTGATTATATCTGCTGATTTGGAGTTGACTGACAAGAGATACTTACCTTCGTCAGCAATTTTTACAAGGCTTATAAACTTTTCAATCTTACCGGCAGTATACTCTATCTGTTTATTGCGTATACCATTATTATCCTCTATTTGAATTGTATACACACCCGCTGGTAATCCTGTGAAATTATAAGGTCTCATAAAACCATTTGCGTTCTTCATTTTTTCAGTAAAAACCAGTTTGCTGTCATCACTAAAAATGGAAACCTTTACAGTTCCTGCTTGCTCGGCTTTGTAGAATAACTTGAACAATGAACTGCCGGCAGAATTAGTAACTGCCACTGATGATTCCGATTTACTCGGCTCATCTGTACCATTAGCGAACACCAGTGTACTAAAAAGCACACCCACAAGAAGTAAACTAAATTTTTTCATAATATTTTTTTTATATGCTTAGGACGCGCACCTTATGTTAATTGTTGCACGTAGACTGTTAAAGATTGTTAAATAAATTATGAAGCAATCTTGTTAAAGAAGTTGCACAATAACGGCAACCAAACAAGAATGGATGAAAAAAAAGGAAATAAATTTTCTAGTGTAACTTAATTCAGATGGAAAACGTCTTTAGCCTTTTCTACCTGATGTAAAAGTTGAATGTGGTATTTTAACCGCGACACAAGAAATGACTCCTTGCGCTCCTCTTCCATCAGAACCAGTTTTAATCGTTCTTCAAATCCTAAGTTTAATTCATTTGCAGCATCATAAAGAGATGTGCTCATATCGGGGTGATTAAGCCGGATCAGGCTTAAATATTCTGAAAAGTACTTACGCAAACTTTCGCCCATTGGCTGGGTTACATCAACTTGCCATAATTCAACCTCACCTCCCGGATATAGTTTATCGCGAAAGGTTCGAAACATTTTGCTTAAGGATAGTAAATCAACACACTTTACAATAATGTCTGCTTCCCCCGTTTCATACCGCTTAATCACACTTTCCAGTCTCACCAGCGATCCTAACTTTTCAGTATTCGAAACATGATTGAAATAAATACCAAAGGCAATATCTTTTGATTCGGCATCCTCTAACAATTGCCGGTAGCGCGGTTCGAAAATATGAAGTGGGATCATTTCTCCCGGTAAGGGAAAAATAGAAAGGGGGAACATGGGAATTTTCACTACATCATTCATCACCCTTAAAACAGTGTTTAGAGCCGAAAGTTATGCCAAAATACCATCAAAAAACTATGGATAGCTTACCAAATAGTGAGGCTGAACCCCAAAACGATCTATTAAGACCTTCTCACCGGTCAAGAATGCCAGATTAATTATGAATGAGAAGCCTGCAACTTCACCACCCAATCGCTGAATCATGTTGCCGGCTGCTGAGGCCGTTCCTCCGGTTGCAAGAAGATCATCATGAATTAATACCCGACTTCCGGGCTGGATTGCATCCACATGCATTTCAATTGATGCTTTACCATACTCTAAGGCATACTCTTCTTGTATCTTGTGATACGGTAATTTTCCAGACTTGCGCACTGGAATAAAGGCAACCTCCAACGCTTCTGCCAGAAGCGAACCAAAAATAAAACCCCTCGCTTCTACCGCAGCTACTGCATCAATCCTATTCGTTTTGTAGTGTGATGCCATTTCACTTACAACATACTTTCGCATTACTGGGTCGGCCAACAAAGGGGTGATGTCCTTAAATATGATTCCGGGTTTTGGAAAATCAGGAACATCACGCAATAGAGACTGAATTCGAAGTTGATCTACCATAGTGGTTTTGTTGGGATTACTTTACCATTCAAAATAACACTTGCCACGGGATTGCTACCGAAATTATATGGCAAGGAAGCTATTGAAGAAATAGGGTGTGTTATAAAAACGTTGGCCACTTTGCCTTTGCCGATGGTGCCATGGGTTTGTGATAGTCCTAGCGTGTATGCCGTATTAATAGTAGCCGCATTAATTGCCTCCTCAGGAGTCATCTTCATTTTTAT
>ERZ795061.1571-NODE-1571-length-22044-cov-15.248442_pt1 | contig 22044 bp, 24 predicted proteins | sample MGYA00375145_ERZ795061 | MGnify/ENA primary metagenome ERZ795061 (study PRJEB30190, sample SAMN05720144) | anaerobic digester metagenome | isolation source: active sludge of municipal wastewater-treating anaerobic digesters | place: USA | collected 2014-12-22 ... | reverse complement strand
GCACTGTCCTGGATGCCGGGCTGCGCGCCGCAGCGCTTCGAACTGGTGTTCATCGATCCGCCATTCGACGCCCAGCTGTTCGACAAGGCGCTGGCCGCCGCAGTGCGGCTGGTCGTGCCCGGCGGATTCGTCTATCTCGAGGCGGATCGCGCCTTCGACGAGTCGCAACTCGCGCCCCTGGGCCTGCGCCTTCACCGCCATCTGCGCGCAGGCACGGTGCACGCGCACCTGTTACAGGCTGCAAGCGAAGGCTGACGCCCGGCTACACTGCGGCCGCACAGCATTGCGAGGGGAATGCGCCTTGACCTCCGTCACCCGACTCACCGCGATCTACCCGGGCACCTTCGACCCGATGACCCTCGGCCATGAAGACCTGATGCGCCGGGCCAGCCGCCTGTTCGAGCGACTCATCCTCGCGGTGGCGGCCGGCCACCACAAACGCACCATGTTCACCATCGCCGAGCGGCTGGAGATCGCCTCCGAGCTGGCGGCCAAGTACCCGAATGTCGAGGTGATGGCGTTCCGCGGCCTGCTGCGGGATTTCGTGGTCGGCCACGGCGGCAAGGTGGTGGTGCGCGGCCTGCGCGCGGTCAGCGACTTCGAGTACGAGTTCCAGATGGCCGGCATGAACCGCCAGCTGATGCCCGACGTCGAGACGCTGTTCCTCACGCCCAGCGACCAGTACCAGTTCGTCTCCGGCACCTTCGTGCGCGAGATTGCCACCTTGGGCGGTGATGTCTCCAAGTTCGTGTCACCCTCGGTGCTCGACCGGCTGCGCGACCGCGTGAAGTCGACCGAGCCCTGAACGCCCCCGAACCTTCCCGCCATGGCCCTGCTCATCACCGACGAATGCATCAACTGCGATGTGTGCGAGCCGGAGTGCCCGAACCAGGCGATCTCGATGGGCCCGGAGATCTATGAGATCGATCCGGCGCGCTGCACCGAGTGCGTGGGCCACTTCGACGAGCCACAGTGCGTGCAGGTTTGCCCGGTGAGCTGCATCCCGGTGAACCCGGCGTTCGTGGAGACGAAAGAGACGCTGTGGGAGAAGTACCGGCGCCTGCAGCTGCAGGCCGTGCCGGTATCCAAGTAGCAGGGCCGCTCAGCGGTTAGTTCTTCCTGCTGCCCGGCACGACGGCCGTGAACGGCTCGCCCTTGTCGTCCTTGGACTTGGCCTTTCGAGGGGGCTTGTCCGTGCCGGCACTCTTGGCTGCTGCCCTGGCAGGCGCCGACGCTGCGGTGGGGCCCAGCGAAGCAATCGCCGGTACGCCGCGCTGCTTGTTCTCGGCCGCAAGACGCTGCTGCTCCGCCTTCCTGGCCGCCGCACGCTCGGCCGCGGCGATGCGTCGAGCCTCGGCCCGCTGCGCCGCGGTGCGCGGATCGCCTGCCTCCACCTGCGTACCGCCCGGGCAGGGCGTTTGCGAGTAGCTGGAGCCGCAGCGGTAGACCGGACCCGCCGCCTGTGCGGTGGCGCCGGCGACGGCGAGCAGCAAGGCGATGGGCCGAAGGTTCATGGCGTGGGCTCCGGTCGGGGAGGTTTGGGGCGCGGCGGCTTGGCGTGGATCTTCATCATCGCGCGTTCCATCTCGCCGGCCAACAGCAGGTCGAGCGCGCCGAGTGACTGCTCGATGGATTTGTCGATCGATTCACGATGTTCCGCCGAAGGCTTGCGCAGCACGTAGTTGACGACCTCGGCCTTCACGCCGGGGTGGCCGATGCCCAGGCGCAGCCGCCAGTAGTCGGGGCTGCCCAATTGGGCGTGGATGTCCTTCAGGCCGTTGTGGCCCGCATGGCTGCCGCCGAACTTCAGCTTGACCTGGCCGGGCAGCAGATCGAGCTCGTCGTGCGCGACGAGGATCTCTTCCGGCGCGATCTTGAAGAAGCGTGCCAGCGCTGCGACCGACTTGCCCGACAGGTTCATGAAGGTCATCGGCTCGAGCAGCCATAGCGGGCCGCCGTCGGTGTTGGCTCGCGCGGCCAGGCCGAAGTAGCTGCGCTCGGGCTGCAGCGAGACCTTGAGCTTGCGCGCGACCTCGTCGATGAACCAGAAGCCGGCGTTGTGCCGGGTCGCTTCGTATTCGGCGCCCGGGTTCCCCAGGCCGACCATCAATCGGATCATGCGGCGGATTATCTCCGTGGCGTGCAGACACAAAAAAGCCCCGGCAAGCCGGGGCGTGTGCGGTGCAGGGCGGCTGCGTGCAGCCGCCGAGCCATCCATCACTTCCTGTTCTGCTTCTCGTCCTTCTTGGGCTTGCCGGCCGCGGCCGGCGCAGCGGCCACCACGGGCGCCGCGGCGACCTCTTCCTCGGCCGTCAGCATCGACACCGACACGATCACCGGGTCCTTCTTGCCATGGGTGACGACCTTGATGCCGTCGGCCAGCTTCAGGTCGCTGACGTGCAGCGACTGGCCGCGGGCCAGGTTGCTCAGGTCGACCGTCAGGAACTCCGGCAGCTGCGAGGCCAGGCACTGGATCTGCACGTCGGTGACGACGTGGTTGACCAGGCACTTGTCGGTCTTGACCGCCGGCGAGTTCTCTTCATTGATGAAGTGCAGCGGCACCTTCTTCGACACCTTGGTCGTGGCATCGACACGCTGGAAGTCGATGTGCAGCACGATGGGGCGGAAGGCATGCATCTGGTAGTCGCGCAGGATGACCTGCTCGGACTTGCCGGCCAGTTCCATCTCGAGCACGGTCGAGTGGAAGGCTTCCTTCTTCAGCGCGAAGAACAGCGCGTTGTGATCGAGCTCGATCATGGCGGGCGTGCCTGCACCGTAGACGATGCCGGGCACCTTTTGCGCATTGCGCAGGCGGCGGCTCGCTCCGGTCCCCTGCAGCTTGCGCTCGTAAGCGACGAATTTCATGTTGACTCCAAACGTTGAGAAGCCCCGCGACCAGGTGCTTCGATGAAGCCGGATCCGCAAGGATCCGACGCTGGGGAGCACTCCCGACGGAAGTGCCGTCCCTTGCTCTGTTCAAAAATTCGAGTTCTGCTCCGCGAACAGCGAGGTGACCGACTCGCCGTCGGAGATGCGGCGGATGGTCTCCGCGAACAGGAAGGCCACCGACAGCTGGCGCACCTTCGCGCTGTTGCGCCCCGGCTCGCTCAGCGGAATGGTGTTGGTGATCACCACCTCGTCCAGCGCCGAGGACTTGATGCGCTCGATCGCCGGGCCGGAGAACACCGCGTGGGTGCAGTAGGCGTACACGCTTTTCGCGCCGCGCTCCTTGAGCACCTCGGCCGCCTTCACCAGCGTGCCGGCGGTATCGATCATGTCGTCCATGATCACGCAATTGCGGCCTTCGATGTCGCCGATGACGTGCATCACCTCGGAGACGTTGGCCTTCGGGCGGCGTTTGTCGATGATGGCCAGGTCGCAGCCGAGCTGCTTGGCCAGCGCGCGGGCGCGCACCACGCCGCCGACGTCGGGCGAAACCACCACCAGGTTCTCGTAGCGCTTGGAATGCAGGTCGGCCAGCAGCACCGGCGAGGCGTAGATGTTGTCGACCGGGATGTTGAAGAAGCCCTGGATCTGGTCGGCGTGCAGGTCCATCGTCAACAGGCGCTCGACGCCCACGGCCTCGAGCATGTTGGCCACCACCTTGGCGCTGATCGGCACGCGAGTGGAACGCGGCCGACGGTCCTGCCGGGCATAGCCGAAGTAGGGGATGACCGCCGTGACGCGCCGGGCCGAAGCGCGCTTGAGCGCGTCGACCATGATGCACAGCTCCATGAGGTTCTCGTTGGTCGGTGCGCAGGTGGGCTGCACCACGAAGATGTCGCGGGCGCGCACGTTCTGCTCGATCTCGATGTCGACCTCGCCATCGGAGAAGCGGCCGACCTTGGCCTTGCCGAGCTCGATGCCGAGGTGGCCGGCGATCTCTTGAGCAAGCGCCGGATTGGCGTTGCCGGTGAACAGCACGGTGTTGAACAGCACGATGGCTCCGTCAGGTCTTGCCGGGCTCGTTGCGCACCGGGGTTCCGGGTTCTCTCGATCCGTCAGCAGGTTTGGCAGGGGAGGAAGGACTCGAACCCTCGCATGTCGGAATCAAAATCCGATGCCTTAACCAACTTGGCGACTCCCCTACACAGGTCCGGCGCTTTCGCGCGAACCGCAACTCGTCTCAGTCCGAGGCCCATCCGACGAGCGGATGCTGCTCCAGGCTTCGGCACATTCGCCCCACCCACCCCGGCGGAAGATCCGCCGGCATCGCCGCCGTGGGTACGGCCCCTGTGCCTGCTCTGGCAAACACCGCGCTGCCCGATCCCGTCATGCGGGCGTTGCCGAAACAACGCTCCATCAGGGCCAGGGCCCGGGTGACGTCTGCACAGTGTGCTTCGGCGGGCGGCTGCAAGTCGTTGCGGCCAAACCCTTCGAGCACACGGCAAACACTACCGGCCGTGTCTGCAAGAAAGCCCGCAAGTATAACAGCATCGGTATCTCTCACCAGCAGCGGGCTGCCGAAGATCGCACGCGTCTCGATCGCCACGGCCGGCTTGAGGACGCCCAGCCACGTCGGTGGTACCGGCAACGGCGCGAGCTGCTCGCCGATGCCCTCGACGAAGGCGTTGCGGCCGCCGATGAAGAAGGGCACGTCGGCGCCGAGCGTGAGGCCGAGCGCCATCAGGCGCGGCCGGGGCCAGTCCAGGTTCCACAGCCGGTTCAGTGCAAGCAGGGTGCTGGCAGCGTCCGAACTGCCGCCGCCCATGCCGGCGCCCCAGGGTACCTGCTTGTCGATCGAGATGTCGGCGCCCAGCGAGGTGCCGCTTTCTGCCTGCAGCAGCCGCGCGGCACGCAGGCACAGGTCGTCGGCCGGCAGGGGTGCGCCGAGGTCGTGGCGCCTGAGTTGGCCGTCGGCACGCCGTTCGAAGTGCAGCGTGTCGGCCCAGTCGATCAGCACGAACACCGACTGCAGCAGGTGGTAGCCGTCGCTGCGCCGGCCGACCACGTGCAGGAACAGGTTCAGCTTGGCCGGCGCGGCCACGTCGAGCAGGCTGAGCAAGGCCATCGCCGTCAGCCCCGGTCGAGCTTGACGCGCACCGTGACTGCCGGCAGCTGCTCGCGCACGGCCACGATCGTGTCGTCGGCGAAGCGCGCCAGGTCGACGGCCCAGCCGAGCTGGCGAAAGCCCGGCGCCGCAAGCGCATGCGCGGCGCCCGGCCACGGCCGGCCGTGCAGCCAGTCGAACAGAGCGGCCACAGGCAGGCTCTCGCCGAGCACCTCGCGCGTGAGTTCGTCCAGGCTGGCATAGGGCGTCTCGCCTTGCGGCGTGATCAGCACGACGCGGCCGGGCGTCCAGCGCGCCTGCGCCAGCACCGTTCCCAGAGGCGAAGTCAGGTTCAGGCGGCCCGCTTCGGGCGCACCTTGAAGTTCGAATGCGGCCACCACCGATCGCGGCTCCTCGCCGCCGAACGCGTCGACGCGCACGGCGAGCCGGCCGGCCAGCGTCTCGCCCGCAGGCGGCCGGGTGTCGGTGGGCACCGAGGCACAGGCCGCCAGCAGCACCGCGAGCAGCGGCGCGAGGGCGGCTGCCCGGCGCTTCACAGATCCACCCGCAGCCGGGCGAGCGTCTCCCGCAGCACGTCGTTGGCGCTGTCGCGCGTGCGGGCCTCGCGCCAAACGCGGCGCGCTTCGTCCTGCTGGCCCGTGACCCACAGCACCTCGCCCAGGTGAGCGGCGATCTCCGGGTCGGGACGCGACTGGTAGGCGCCGCGCAGCAGGCGCAAGGCTTCGGCGCGGTTGCCCAGCCGGTACTCGACCCAGCCGAGGCTGTCGGTGATGAAAGGTTCGCCCGGGCTGAGCTCGAGCGCCTTCTGGATCAGCTGCTTGGCCTCGGGCAGGCGCTGGTTGCGCTCGGCCAGCGAGTAGCCCAGCGCGTTGTAGGCATGGTGGTGGTCGGGCTTGAGCTCGATGACCTTGCGCAGCAGCCGCTCCATCTCGTCCAGCCGATTCAGCTTCTCGGCCATCATCGACTGCTCGTACAGCAGATCGACATCGCCGGGGAACTGCTGATTGGCCTGCGTGAGTACGGTGTTCGCATCCCTCCAGAGCTTCACGTCGCGCAGCACCTGCGCTTCGGCGAGCAACTTGGCGCGGGCGTCGGAAGGCGTCTTCTCCGGAGCCAGGCGCACCAGTTCGCGGGCTTCCTTGATCTTGCCCTGGCGCGCCAGCAGCGAGGCGCGCCGGGTTTGCACTTCGAGCGCGCGTTGCGGGTTGTCGACCTTGGCGAGCCAGCCCTCGGCACCCTTGAAGTCGCGTTGCTGCTCGGCGGCCTGAGCCAGAAGCAGCCAGGCCTGCGTGCGGCCCTGCTCGGCGGCCGACGACGGCGGCGTTGCTTCGTCGTCATCCTCGTCGTCGGAAGCGGCTGCCGCGGCGGCGGGCGACGCCTCCAGCTTGTGCAGATAGGTCTTGAGCGCGGCGGTGGCTTCCGCAGGGTGGCGCAGTTCCACGTGCAGCGCACCGAGCGTCAGCCAGGGTGGTGCCATGTCGGGCGCGATGCGCGTGACGCTCTCCAGCTGTGAGGTGGCGTCGCCGTAGCGCTGCGAACTGGTCAGCACACGTACGTAGCTCAGGCGGACCGCATGGCTGTCGGGCTTGGCCTTCAGGTGCGAGGCGACGATGGCCTCAGCCTGCGGCGAGGTGGGCACGAGGCCGACGGCAAGCAGTGCTGCCGATTCGCTGGTCGGCTCGTCGGCGTGGGCCCGCTGCAGCAGGGCGAGGGCCTTGCCGGTGTCGGGCACGCCCAGCCAGGCCCGGGCCAAACCCACGCGCGAAGACGTACGCGTGGCGGGTGCATCCAGCCAACCCTGCAGTGCGCGCTCGACGATCTCGGCCGATTGCACCTTGTCGGTGGCCCGCGTGAAGAAACCCGGCATCGACTGGATCAGTGCCGGGCGGTCCGCGGCGGCGGTGAGCTGGATCAGCGAGCGCAGTGGCTCGACCGATTCGCCGGCACGGTTCAGCGCGACGAGCAGCTGGATCAGGTAACGGTGCGCCTCCACCGAAGTCGGGATCGTGGTGCGCCAGGCCATCACGGCGGCCAGCGCCTGGTCGCCCGCGCGAGCCTGCAGCGCGATGTCGGTGGCGCGGCGGAACAGCTGCTCGTCGCGCGTGCGACGCGCTGCGTCGAGAACCACCTGGTAGGCCGTGCCGGCATCGCCGTCGCGCAGTTCGATCTCGCCGATCAGCAGCTGATAGAAGAGCTGTGCGTCGAGCGAGGAGTTGTCGACTGTCGACTTGGTCGTCGGCGTCTGGGCGGGTACTGGCCCCCCGAAGCACAGCAGCGCGGCCAGCAGGGCACCGAGCAGCGGACGGCCCGGTCGGAACGAAGGGAAAGACATCGTCGAAAGCTCCTGAAGGCGCAAATTCATTCTAGTGGCGGGGCCGATACCATGCGATCCGCCTGCGTCGCGATAATTCCGCACATGCCCGAACTTCCGGAGGTCGAGATCACGCGGCGAAGCTTCGCCGAACGCATCGAAGGGGCTACGGTGCGCCAGGTGCGCCTCGGCAAGCCGCTGCGCTGGCCGCTGGGTTGCACGGCCGAATCGCTGGTCGCGCAGGCCGTCGGCGCGGCCAGCCGGCGCGGCAAGTACCTGTGGCTGCCGCTCGAACGGGGCGGGCTGCTGATGCATCTGGGCATGTCGGGCTCGCTGGCCTTCAGCGAGGCGCCGCCCTCGCCGCCCGGTGCGCACGATCACTTCGACCTCGTGACCAGCCGCGGCACGCTGCGCCTGACCGACCCGCGCCGCTTCGGCGCGGTGGTGTGGTCGCCGGCGCTGGACGACGGCCCGGCGGCCAAGCTGCTCGCCACGCTGGGCCTGGAGCCCTTCGACGCCGCGTTCGACGGCGAGCATCTGCACCGTGCGCTGAGTGGCCGGCGCGTGGCCATCAAGCAGGCCCTGCTGGCCGGCGACATCGTCGTGGGTGCGGGCAACATCTACGCATGCGAAGCCTTGTTCGAAGCGCGCATCGATCCGCGCACGGCCGCCGGACGTGTCAGCCGCGCCCGTTGCGACCGGCTCGCACAGGCCATCCGCCGCATCCTTTCCCAGGCGCTGGCGCTCGGCGGCAGCACGCTGCGCGACTTCCGCGACGCGCACGGCATGGCGGGCAGCTTCCAGCAGCATGCGGCGGTGTACGGGCGCCAGGGCGAGCCTTGCCTGGTCTGCGGCACACCGGTGCGCCGAATCGTGCAGTCGCAGCGCTCGACCTTTTTCTGCGCGCATTGCCAGAGGCGGTGACGAAGCGCGGTGTCGAAATCAGCCGTGACGAGACGTCACGAGACGTATCCGGGTTTCCCCTGCAGGGCTGGAGAGGCCATGCGACAATCCGCCCGCCCTCGACGCCACTGCGCTCGCACACCGGTGGCCGAGGCAGACAAGAACAGCACCAGCGCCATGCCGAGTGAACCCCAGATCGCGAGCGCCGACACCCTGATCGAGATCGAACACGTCACGTTCGGGTACGACGCGAGCCGCACCATCCTGAGTGACGTGTCGCTGCGCTTCCAGCGCGGCAAGGTCACGTCCATCCTGGGCAGCTCGGGCTGCGGCAAGACCACGTTGCTGCGCCTGATCGGCGGCGTGCACGGCGTGAACTCCGGCAGCGTGAAGTTCGACGGCGAACTCATCGATGCGCAAGACAGGGAACTGCTCTTCCGGCTGCGCCGGCGCATGGGCGTGCTGTTCCAGTTCGGCGCGCTGTTCACCGACCTCTCGGTGTTCGACAACGTGGCCTTTCCGCTGCGCGAACAGACCGACCTGAAGGAGTCGATGATCCGCGACATCGTGCTGATGAAGCTCAACGCCGTCGGACTGCGCGGCGCAGCGGCGTTGCGCATTTCCGAGGTGTCGGGCGGCATGGCGCGCCGCGTCGCGCTGGCGCGCGCCATCGCGCTCGACCCCGAACTGATCATGTACGACGAGCCCTTCGCCGGGCTGGACCTGATCTCGATGGGCGTGGCTGCCAACCTGATCCGCACGCTCAACGACGTGACCGGTTCGACCTCGCTGGTGATCTCGCACGACGTGCCTGAATGCATGGCGATCAGCGACCATGTGGTGCTGCTCGCATCGCAGGGCCGCATCGTGGCGCAAGGCACGCCGGCCGAGCTGATGGCGTCGACCGACCCCGAGGTGCGGCAGTTCGTGCGCGGCGAGCCCGACGGGCCGGTCAAGTTCCACTACCCGGCGCGGCCGCTGGCCGAGGACTTCGGCGTGAACGCAGGGAGCGCCGCATGACGATGCTCGCCGCGCTGGGGGCGCGTACGCTGGACTTGTTCCGCTCGTTCGGGCACGCCGCGTTCTTCTTCTTCGATCTGCTGCGCGCGGTTCCCGCTTCGCTGCGCCGCTTCGGCCTGGTGGTGGTTCAGATCCATGCGATCGGCAACCGCTCGCTGATCATCATCCTGGCCTCGGGCCTGGCGGTCGGTTTCGTGCTCGCGCTGCAGATGTACTACGCGCTGGTGACCTACGGAGCAGCCGAATCTCTCGGTCTGATCGTCAACCTGGCGCTGGTGCGCGAGCTCGGGCCGGTGGTGACGGGCCTGCTTTTCGCCGGGCGTGCCGGTACCTCGCTGACCGCGGAGATCGGCCTGATGAAGGCGGGCGAACAGCTCGCTGCGATGGAGATGATGGCCATCGATCCGAAGGAGCGCGTGCTCGCACCGCGCTTCCTCGCCGGCATGGTGTCGATGCCCATCCTGGCGATCCTCTTCTCGGCCATCGGTATCCTGGGCGCCTATGTGGTGGCGGTGCTGCTCATCGGTGTCGACCAGGGCAACTTCTGGTCGATCATGCAAAGCCGCGTCGACGTCTGGCGCGACGTGGGCAATGGCATCGTCAAGAGCGCCGTGTTCGGCGTGATCTGCTCGTTCGTTGCGCTCTACCAGGGTCACGAGACCGACGCCACGCCGGAAGGCGTGGCCTATGCGACCACCCGCACGGTGGTCATGTCCTCGCTGGCCATCCTGGGCATGGACTTCATCCTCACGGCGCTGATGTTCTCGACGCCGTAGATCGAAAAGGAAACGCGGTATGGGCAAGAAAGGCATCGAAACCCTGGTCGGACTGTTCGTCCTGCTGGGCATCGTCGGGCTGGTGTTCCTCGCCCTCAAGGCGGCCAACCTGGCCAGCTTCGGCGGCGGCGACAGCTACCCGCTGGTGGCCAAGTTCGACAACATCGGCGGCCTGAAGGTGCGCGCGCCGGTGCGCAGTGCGGGCGTCACGGTGGGCCGGGTCGCCTCGATCACGCTGGATGCCAAGACCTACCAGGGCGTCGTCCGGCTCGAACTGGATCGCGGGGTGCAGTTCCCCAAGGACTCGTCGGCACGCATCCTCACCGCCGGCCTGCTCGGCGACCAGTACGTCGGTCTGGAACCCGGCGCCGACGAGAAGAACCTGGCCTCCGGCGACACCATCACCCAGACGCAGTCCGCCGTGGTGCTGGAGAGCCTGATCAGCCAGTTCCTGTTCAACAAGGCGGCCGATGCGGGCACGTCCGCCGCGCCGGCGGGGGCCAAGAAGTGAGAGCGCGGCCGGCGCTTCTGGCGCTGGTGTGCGTGGCCACCCTGCTGGGCGGCTGCGCGACGCTGCGCGAGGCGCGCAGCAGCGCGGGCGACAAGCTCGACCCCTGGGAGAACTGGAACCGCAAGGTCTTCGCCTTCAACGAGGGCCTTGACGAGCACGTGCTCAAGCCGGTGGCGACCGTCTACTCCAACGTGGTGCCGCAACCAGTACGACGCGGCGTCGACAACTTCTTCGGCAACGTCGCGGATGCCTGGTCGGCGGTCAACAACTTCCTGCAGGGCAAGGGCGCGGCCGGTTTCCAGGACATCATCCGCTTCGGCACCAACACCGTGTTCGGCCTGCTCGGCGTGCTCGATGTGGCCAGCGAGATGGGCATCGACCACCAGTACGAGGATTTCGGGCAGACCCTCGGCCACTGGGGCTTCGGCACCGGGGCCTACATCGTGTGGCCGCTGCTCGGCCCGTCGTCCGTGCGCGACTCGTTCGCGCTGCCGCTGGACCGCGCGGCGTCGCCGGCCTCTCTCTTCAAGGACGGTTCGTCGGTCTACAGCCTGACCGCGCTGCAGATCATCAACACCCGATCGAACCTGCTGGGTGCGAGCCGCGTGCTCGATGACATCGCGCTCGACAAGTACAGCTTCCTTCGTGATGCATACCTGCAACGCCGCCGCAGCCTGGTGTTCGACGGCAACGAGCCGCCGCCTGACAACCCGCTGGATCCCGAGCCTTCGGCTTCGGCGCCGGCGGCGAAGTGAACCGCTGGGCTTGTTTCGACGTTAACGGATGGTAAGGCGCTGAACCAAGTGGCTCGTCCGATCTCTCAAGACGGGGGCTGCCAGCAAGGCGCCTCATGAAAGGAATCACATGATCTCGAATCGAATCACTTCCTGGCTGGCCGCGGCAGCGCTGCTGTGGGGCGTCGGCACGGCGCAGGCCGCCGATGTCGGCAAGGCCCCGGACCAACTGATCAAGGAAGTCTCCACCGACGTGCTCGACGCAGTGAAGGCCGACAAGACGATCCAGGCAGGCGATGTGCAGAAGGTCATCGCGCTGGTCGATGCCAAGGTCATGCCCTACGTGAACTTCCAGCGCATGACGGCCTCCGCCGTCGGCCGCTACTGGCGCCAGGCCACGCCGGAGCAGCAGAAGCGCCTGCAGGAAGAGTTCAAGACGCTGCTGGTGCGCACCTACAGCGGCGCGCTGGCACAGGTGAAGGACCAGACCGTGCAGCTCAAGCCGATGCGCGCAGGCCCGGATGACAAGGATGTCGTCGTGAGGACCGAAGTGCGCGGCAAGGGCGACCCGATCCAGCTCGACTACCGCCTCGAGAAGCGCGACGACGGCTGGAAGATCTACGACGTCAACGTGCTCGGCGTGTGGCTGGTGCAGAACTACACCAGCAGCTTCGCGCAGGAGATCGGTGCCAACGGCATCGACGGCCTGATCGCCAAGCTGGTCGAGCGCAACAAGTCGGCCGGCGGCAACGGCGGCTCGAAGTCCTGAGGCAGGGGCCCATGCTGCTGCTGCCGGCCACCATCACGTTGCGCGAGTCGCGCGACACGCTGCGCCTGCTGTCGCAGGCACTGCAGGGCGAGCAGGACGGCGAGGTGGTCATCGACGCCTCGCCGCTGCAGCAGTGCGACACCTCGGCGCTGGCCGTGTTGCTCGAGTGCCGGCGCCTGGCCCAGGCCTGGGGGCGCGGATTCAACGTCCGCAACCCTCCCGAGAAGCTCGCTTCGCTCGCCAGGCTCTACGGTGTGGGTGATCTGCTGTTCGCTTCGGCGCCTGCCGAAACGGACACGTCAGCCGCCTGAGGCACGCCGCGCGCGCCACGCATTGCGCGCACGCCAGCCGAGCAAGACCGCGATCACCATGGCGTAGACGGCCACTTCGGCGAAGTTGTTCTTCGCCGCGCGCATCCAGAAGAAGTGCAGCAGCCCGAGCAGCACGATGGCGTAGACGCTCTTGTGCAGCGCCTGCCAGCGCGATGCGCCCAGCGCCTTGATGGCGCGGTTGAACGAGGTCGCCGCCAACGGCACGAGCAGCAGCAGCGCGAGGAAACCCACCAGCGCGAACGGGCGCTTGGGGATGTCGCGAGCGATCGTCGCCACGTCGAACCCCATGTCGAGCCAGGCGTAGGCGAGGAAGTGCAGCACGGCGTAGAAGAACACGAACAGGCCGAGCATGCGTCGGAAGCGCGCCAGGGCCGGCTGCTTCGTCCACAACCGCAATGGCGTCACGGCCAGCACGATGCACAGGAAGCGCAGCGTCCAGTCGCCGGTGGCCCGGATCAGCGCCTCGGCCGGGTTGGCGCCCAGCTGGTTCATCACGGCGGCATAGAGCAGCCAGACGAACGGCAGCAGGCAGGCCACGAACAGCAAGGGCTTGGCCGCCGGATGCAGCAACTTCGGCCGGGCGGGACGAAGCGGCGCAGCCGTCGGCGAGCTCATCACGGCGAACATGACCTCAGTAGTTCTTCTTCAGGTCCATGCCGGCGTACAACTGGCCCACCTGCGCCTCGTAGCCGTTGAACATCAGCGTCGGGCGCTTCTTCTGGAACAGCCCGTCTTCGCCGATGCGCCGCTCTGTCGCCTGGCTCCAGCGCGGATGGTCCACGGCCGGGTTGACGTTCGAAAAGAAGCCGTACTCCTGCGACGCCGCCTTCACCCAGGCCGTGCGCGGCTCCTTCTCGACGAAGCGGATCTTCACGATCGACTTGCCGCTCTTGAAACCGTACTTCCAGGGCACGACCGTGCGCACCGGCGCGCCGTTCTGGTTGGGCAGCACTTCGCCGTACAGGCCGAAGGTGAGCAGCGTCAGCGGGTGCATGGCCTCGTCCAGGCGCAGTCCTTCGACATAGGGCCAGTCGAGCACCGACGAGCGAAGGCCCGGCATCTGCGATTTGTCGGCCAGCGTGACGAACTCGACGTACTTGGCGTTGCCGGTGGGCTCGACACGCTTGATCAACTCGGCCAGCGAATAGCCGACCCAGGGGATCACCATCGACCAGCCTTCGACGCAGCGCAGGCGGTAGATGCGCTCCTCCATCGGCGCGAGCTTGAGCAGTTCGTCAAGGTCATAGACCTTGGGCTTCTTCACCTCGCCTTCGACGGCGATCGTCCAGGGCCGCGGCTTGAGCGTCCCGGCGGCGCGCGCCGGATCCGACTTGTCGGTGCCGAACTCGTAGAAGTTGTTGTAGCTCGTCGCGTCGCCATACGGCGTGAGCTTTTCCATCGTCAGCGCGCCGGCCACGGCACTGCGCGCGCCGGGCAGCGCGGCGAGCTTGCCGGGGCGGGCCACTTGCGCCAGCGCGTCTCGGCCGGCCCAGCCAGCCAGTGCCACGCCCGCCGCGCCCGCGGCCAGGTTGCGCAGCAGTACGCGCCGGCCTTCGTAGACTTCGCGCGGCGTGATGTCGCCCGCGTGGGCGTGCGTGAAGCCGCGGTCCTTCAGGTAATGCATGGTCGGATCCTGGGTGAATCGGCGTGGAGTGTTGCTCGGTCGTCGGCGCGGCATGCGCCTTACACGCCGCCAGCGTGGATCAGATCACGTCGCCGAAATCCGTGGGCTCGAAAAGGCGAAGAGAACTCTTCGACACCCGCTCGCGGAAGCTCTTGCGCGCGAACAGCTTGGCCTGCGCCTGTTCGGGCAGATCGGTGATGTTCAGGACGTTCTTGACGATCAGCGTGTCGATCACGTCCTCGATCACCCGCACGAAGTCGGCGTCGAGCCGCGAGAAGTCTTCACTTGCGTCAGGGGCATTGCCGACGAAAGCCTGCACGTCCGGGTGGTCGTCGGGCAGGAACTCGGCGGATTCGGTGGCGCTGCGGTGCAGGCTGTCGACCCGTCCGTCGGCGTTGCGTCGAACATAAGGCATGGCGGAACCCCGTCTGGCGTCGATGCACTATACGACGCTGACCGCCGATGCACGGCCCGAAAAGCAGAAGGCCGGCACGAAGCCGGCCTCCGGGAGTGCTGCTCGCGGCTCAGCGCAGGCCGGCGATGTAGTCGGAAACCGCCTTGATCTCGCCATCGGTCATGCCGGCGGCGACGCCAGTCATCTGGGCGCTGTTCTTGCGAACACCGCCGCGGAAGGCGAGCAGCTGGGCCTCGGTGTAGTCGGCATGCTGGCCGGCCAGGCGCGGGTACTGCGCCGGGATGCCCGAACCGGACGGGCCGTGGCAGCCGGAGCAGGCCGGAACCTTGCGCTCGGCCACGCCGCCGCGATAAATCTTCTCGCCCAGCGCGACCGTGGCCTTGTTCTTCGCGAAGCCCGGTTTGGCGGTCTTGCTGGCGTAGAAGGCGGCGACGTTCTTCATGTCGGCCTCGGTGGGCAGCGTCGCTGCCATGCCCTGCATGACCGCGTTGGCGCGTTTGCCGGATTTGAACTCGGCGAGTTGCTTCACCAGGTATTCCGGATGCTGGCCCTGCAGGATCGGATTGGCGGGGCTGCCACGCGAGCCGTCGAAGGTGTGGCAGGCGCCGCACACGCCGGTGGCGGTGGCCTGGCCCTTGGCAAGATCGGCCTTGGCGGGCGCTGCAGCGTCCGCCGCCGCGGCCGGAGCGGCCAGGGTGGCGGCCAGGAGGCCGGACATCAGGCAGGACAACAAGGCAGCGGAAGCGTTCATGTCGGAAAGGTTCTCTCGTGCAAAACCCGAAGATTTTACAATGGTCAATCTGGAAGACTCATGGCCGACCCTAAAACCACTGACAACACGGCCTCGACTGCCGCATCCGCCACGGCTTCCGACCACGCCGCGCAGGCGAAGCGGGCCATGGCCTGGACCCACACGGCCCGCTTCCTCACCACCGCGAGCCGGCTCGACCAGCTGCCCCAGACCGAACTGCCGGAAATTGCCTTCGTGGGCCGATCGAACGCAGGCAAGTCCACTGCGATCAACACGCTGACGCAGCAGAAGCGCCTGGCATTCGCGTCCAAGACGCCGGGGCGCACCCAGCACATCAACCTCTTCGAGCTCGGCCCGCGCGATGCGGCCGATGCGCTGTTCGCCGACTTGCCTGGCTATGGCTACGCGGCCGTCTCTCGCACCGACAAGCAGCGCTGGCAGAAGGTGATGGCCGACTATCTCGACGTGCGGAGAAGCCTCGCCGGCGTGGTGCTGATGGTCGATCCGCGCCTGGGCTTCACCGACCTCGACCTGCAACTGCTGGACTTCGTCGGGCCCCGCTTGGCCAACGGTGCGGTCAAGCTGCTGGTGCTGCTGACCAAGGCCGACAAGCTGAACCGGCGCGATGGCGACCGTGCCCTGCAGCAGGCGCGCGACACGCTGGCCGGGATCAGCACCGAAGCATCCGACATCGGCGTGACACTGTTCTCCGCGCTGAACAAGCGGGGTGTCGACGACACGGCAGTGGTGCTGCGCTCCTGGGTGGCATCGCTGCGCCCCGCCGCGGAGCCAGCCGCGTGACGGTCGAGACCTTCACCGCGACGCTGCCCGGCGGCATCGAGCTGAGCTGCCGCGCGGCCGGCCCGATCGGCGCCCCGCTGCTGGTGTTCCTGCATGGATTCCCCGAGGCGGCCTTCGTCTGGGACGGCTTGCTCGAACATTTCGCGCCGCGCTACCGATGCGTCGCACCGAACCTTCGCGGCTTCGAGCGCTCGTCGTCGCCCGCGGATGCTCGGTCGTACCGCGCCAAGCACCTCGTCGGCGACATCCGCGCGCTGATCGAGCAGCAGGGCGGCCGCGCTGCGGCGCTGATCGCGCACGACTGGGGCGGTGCGCTGGCCTGGGGCCTGGCGGCCCAGCACCCGGAATCGATCGAGCGGCTGGTGATCATCAACTCGCCGCACCCGGCCACCTTCCTGCGCGAACTGCGCGACAACGCGCAGCAGCAGGCATCCAGCGCCTACATGAACTTCCTCTGCCGGCCCGACGCCGAGAAGCTGCTGGCGGAGAAGGACTTCGCCCGGTTGTGGACCTTCTTCGAGCGCATGGGCGCGACCGATCCCGCCCATCCTGGCGGTGGCTGGCTCACCGAGGCGGTGCGCGAGCGCTACCGCGAGGTGTGGCGCCAGGGGCTCACCGGCGGCTGCAACTACTACCGCGCGTCGCCGCTGCGCCCGCCGCTGGCGCCGGACGACACGATCATGCGCCTGCAGCTGCCGCCCGAGATGCTGACGGTGCGCGTGCCCACGCTGGTGATCTGGGCCGAGGCCGACACGGCACTGCCGCCGGCACTGCTCGACGGTCTGGACGCCTACGTGCCCGACATGCGCCTGGTGCGCGTGCCCGGGGCCACGCACTGGATCATCCACGAGCGGCCGTCGCTGGTGGCGCAGGAGATCGACCGGGTGCTTTCCAGCTGAATCCCGATCAGGGCCGGCCCACGAACAGGTACAGGCCGGTGGACCCGCGCGGCGCGTAGGTCAACCCGAAGTACAGCGGACCGAGGCCGGTGTCGGCACCGAGGAACAGGCTCATGCCGCTGCGCAGATCGGCCCAGCGCGCGTCGCCCCAGCGTGCCCAGGCATTGCCGGCCTCCAGCGTGGCGCCAACGAAGAAGCCGCGCGTGAACACTGGCGCGGTCACGGAGCGCCGGTACCAGGTCAGGCGCGAGAACACCACCGCGTTGCCATCGAGCTGCTCGCTGCGGTAGCCCGACAGCTGGTGGAAGCCGCCCAAGCTGTAGCGGCCCAGCGTGGTGCTGTCGTCCTGGCCCGTGCGCTCGACCCGCACATGGACATTCATCGTGTGCTGGCCCCAGCTGCGTGCCGCCGTGCCCGAGGCCTCGACGCGCGTGAAGTCGGCGCGCAGACCGGAATCGCTGCGGCTTCGCCGGCCCGCGACGAGCTCCGACTCGAGCCGGTAGCCACGCGTCGGGAAGTTGGCGAAGTCGAGCTGGTCGATCACGGCGCCCAGGTGCACACCGCGCTCGCGCAGCGTGACGGGGCCGTCGACACCGCTCAGGCTGCTGGCGTCAACGTCTGGCGTCGTGCGCTCGATCAGGGCAAGCGCGCCCAGGCGCAGCTCGCCGAATTCACCCCAGGGCTGCCCCAGATCGACGCCGATGCGGCCCAGCTTGCGATTGAACAGGCTGGTCACGGCACCGCTGTCGTTTTCGTACTGCGTGATGTCGCGCCGCTGCACCTCGGCATAACCCGACAGGAACCAGTCGTTGCTGATGCCCAGGGTCCAGTTCAGCGGATGGTAGAGCTCGGTGTACCAGCGCGGCACCTTGCCGATCTGCAGCTGATTGCGCCATTCGCTGCCGTTCGCGTCGAGCCAGTGGCGGTTGTGGCTGATCTTGATGTTGAAGCCGCTGCCGCCGCGGAAATCGGTCTCCATGTCCAGGCCGATGCGAAAGTAGTGCGGGCCCCAGGGCTTGTCCTCGACGTCGAACACCAGGCCGTCGCCGTCGGGCGTCGAGACGAGCAGGTAGTCGGCGCGCGTGTAGTCGCCGCTGGCCGCCAGGCGGCGTGCATCTCGCTCGGCCTTCGCGGCATCGAAGGGCTGGCCCGGCTTGGACTCGAGCTGGGCGGCGAAACGCTGCGGGTTGGTGAGCTCGGTACCTTCGAACCGGATGAAGGAGACTTGCGCCGCCGTGCCGCCGGGCTGCGGGCGCGACCGCCGCCAGTTCGCATACGCCGCCTCGTCGAGAGCCAGGCCGGCGAGCCGGGCCGACAGCGGCTCGGCGCCGCGCTGGCCACGATCGATCAGCTCGCGCGTGCGCTCGAAGTCGGCCGAGCTGAGCGTGCCCAGGTCCGGTGCGATCAGCACGTCGCGCTCACCGAGCGTGGCCAGGCTGCGCTGAACGTTCTGTTCGGTGAGGATGTTGATCATCTGGGTCGTCAGCCCGGTCACCGACGACAAGGTATCCCGGCCGGCGATGGGCGTGCCGATGTTCACCACGATCAGCACATCGGCACCCATGTCGCGGGCCACGCCCACCGGCACGTTGTCGACCAGGCCGCCATCGCCGAGGATGCGCTGGTTCAGCTCGGTGGGTGCGAACACGCCGGGAACGCTCATGCTGGAGCGCAGGGCCAGCGCCAGGTCGCCCTGCGAGAGCACGACCGGCTTGCCGGACTCCATGTCGGTGGCCAGCGCGCGGAACGGGATCGGCAGCACGTCGAAGTTGCGCACGTCGCGCACCGGCAGGGTGTAGCGGCGCAGCAGCGTCTCCAGCCCGCGGCCCGACAGAGCGCCCAGCGGCGCGCGCAATTCGCCGTTGCGCATGCCGATCTCGATGACCGGCGAGATCTCGAAGTCCTCTTCCTTGCGGCGCTGCGAGAGCAGCTGGCGGTCGACCCGGCTGGCAAAGACGGCATTCCAGTCGACCTTCATCAGCTCGGCCTCGAGCTGCGTGGCGCTCATGCCGCTGGCGTACAGGCCTCCGATGATCGCGCCCATCGAGGTGCCGGTGATCATGTCGATCGGCACGCGCTCGCGCTCAAGCACCTTGAGCACGCCCACGTGCGCCAGACCGCGTGCACCGCCTCCGGAGAGCACCAGGCCAATGCGCGGGCGGGTGGATCCGGGTGGCCTCGAGGCCGCCGGCTGGTCGGAGGCCGTGGCCATGCTCGAGGAGGTCTGCGCGAACGCAGCCGGCCCGTGCGGCCACAACACTACCGCAGCGAGCAGCACCCTTGCTGCAACCCAGGCTCGATTCATGGCCCGCGATTGTGCCGGGCCGGGGAGGTTCACGCCGGCAGCGAGAGCTGGTTCATCAGCGCGTCGACGTTGCGTTGCACGAGGGGCCGGTCCTCCAGCGGCTTCAACAGCCCGGCGGCATCCAGGCGTTCGAGCGCGCGCCGGGTGATCGAATGTGTAACGCCGACCTGCTCACTGGCGAAGAGCAGAAACAGGCCCTTATCGCTTCGCCACAGCAGTTGCACCGGGGACCAGCGGCCATGCAGGAACAGGCGCAGCCGCTCGCCCGGCGCCAGGCCGTCGACGCGCGGGCCGGCGTCTTCGGGCGCGCCGACATCGGTGGCGAGAAAGTCCGCCGGCACGGTCTCCATCGAAGCCAGATCGATCACCGAGTCGCGGAATGGGCGCAGTTCCGGTGAGTCAGGGATGACTTCTTCGCGCATGCGTTGCACGATCTGTTCGGCGGTGAGGGCGGTCGGTGCCGCACGCTGGCCCGGGCGCAAGGCCTCGGCATGCACCGCCATCAGGTCGTCGAGCACGCCCTGCTGCTCCGCAGCCGGCATGGCGATCAGATCCATACCACTGCGCAGGCGCTGCAACAGGCCCGGCAGCATCGCGATCAGGCGTTGCCGGCTCTGCGGGTGGTCGGGCGTCTGCACGCTCCACAGCAGGTCGTCGACGGCCTTCAGGTAGCTCGGTGTCGGTTCGGCATGGTCGCCGAAGCGCACCATGGATTCAGCCAGCACCTTGGCCCAGGCCGAGGTGACGAAGCGCCGGATGGGCGCGGTGGTGCGCACCGTGGTCATCTGGTCGGTCAGGCGCTGCGAGAGCAACTGCTCGAGCACCTCGCGGCGCTCGGCCCGCTGCAAGGCCACCACGCTGGTGCCGGCCTCGCGCAACTGCCACTGCAATTGCTCGGAGAGGAAGGCATCGACGCGCGCCACGGCGCGACGGAACGGCATCGCGTCGCCGACCTGCGATCGCGAGATCTCCTCCGCCACGGCTTCGCAGAACGACAGAAAGGCGGCTCGCCGCTTGTCGCCCGGCAAGGGGTAGGAAGCGCCTGCCGAGGCGATGCGATTCATCAGCCGCCACACGGGGTGGTCTGCCGACTCGAGCATGGTCGGATCCTGCAACGCCACGCGCATCGCGGCCACCTGCAGCCGGGCGAGCACCGCACGCACGGTGCTGGGCACGAGCATGTCGGCCTGGATCAGTGCGAACAGGCGCGACAACAGTTCGGCCACGCGTCCGTCTCCGCCCCCGGCAGACAGGCCGGGCAGATGGGGCAGGGCACCAACGGCGGGCAAGGCCGCCGGCATCCGGTCGATCAGCGAGGCCAGGGTACCGCTGACTCGCACGACGGCAGCGGGCTCGCTGCGGCCGGGCACCGAGCCGGGCGCGAGCAGGACGGTCTTGTAGATGCCGGGCTCCACGCCCTGTGCTTCCAGGCGCGAACTGGCAGCCGCCCAGGCGGACTTCAGCAGTCCGGCGGCGACCCCGGCCGACAGGCGCAGCAGGATGGCACGGTTCGCCTGCACGGACGAGACCGTGCCGGAGCCTTCCCAGAGCGCCGTGGCATACACGATGGGCCGCAGAGGGTTGGATTCGGCGCTGACATGCTGCAGGCCGCACAGCGTGGAGGTGAAGGTCTGCAGCTCGCGCAGTTCCCACTCGGCCGTGCTGTCGATGATCTGCATCGCGCGGGAGATCTCGATGTCAATCTCGACCCGGGACTCGTCCATCAGCTCGAGACCGCCGGTGGCGCGGGCCGACGGGCCGAGATCGGTCTCGTCCTGCGCCGCGAGTTCGCGCACCACGCCTTCGCGCAACGCGTCGAGGAAGCGCGACTGGAACCGTGCCCCTTGCTGCTGAAGGGCCTCGACCAGCTCGAAGTGGCGTTCGCGCTCGCTCCTGGCCAGGCCCGTGTCGCGAGGGTCCCGCAACAGTGCGAGCGTGCCGGCCAGCACGCGTTCGATCAGCGCGCCGGAGCGTTCGATTTCGTCGTCGACGAACTTGCGCAGCTTGGGCGAAGTCGGCATGCCGGCGGGCTTTGAGGTGGTGCAGCGATTATGTCGTCGCGCCCAAGAAAAAGGGCTGCCTTGCGGCAGCCCCTGGAGAGCAAGGAACCTGCTCAGGCGGACATCACATGTCCATGCCCATGCCGCCCATGCCGCCCATGCCACCGGGCATGCCGCCGCCGGCCGCTTCTTCCTTCGGAGCCTCGGCGACCATGCACTCGGTCGTCAGCATCAGCGAAGCCACCGACGCGGCATTCTGCAGCGCGGTGCGGGTCACCTTGGTCGGGTCCAGGATGCCCATCTCGAGCATGTCGCCGTAGGTGCCGTTGGCGGCGTTGTAGCCGTAATTGCCCTTGCCGGCCATCACCGCATTGACCACCACGCTCGGCTCGTCGCCGGCGTTGGCGACGATCTCGCGCAGCGGCTGTTCGATGGCGCGCATGACGATCTTGATGCCGGCGTCCTGGTCATGGTTGTCGCCCTTGATGGCGCCGACCGCGGCGCGTGCGCGCAGCAGTGCCACGCCACCGCCAGCCACGATGCCTTCTTCCACCGCGGCACGCGTGGCGTGCAGGGCGTCTTCGACACGCGCCTTCTTTTCCTTCATCTCGACTTCGGTGGCGGCACCGACCTTGATGACGGCCACGCCTCCAGCCAGCTTGGCCACGCGCTCCTGGAGCTTCTCGCGGTCGTAGTCGCTGGTGGCTTCCTCGATCTGCACGCGCACTTGCTTGACGCGGGCCTCGATGTCGCCTGCGGCGCCGGCGCCGTCGATGATGGTGGTGTTTTCCTTGCCCACCTCGACGCGCTTGGCCTGGCCCAGATCAGCCAGCGTGACCTTCTCGAGCGTCAGGCCGACTTCCTCGGCGATGACCTTGCCGC
>ERZ795061.1569-NODE-1569-length-22052-cov-6.414466_pt1 | contig 22052 bp, 18 predicted proteins | sample MGYA00375145_ERZ795061 | MGnify/ENA primary metagenome ERZ795061 (study PRJEB30190, sample SAMN05720144) | anaerobic digester metagenome | isolation source: active sludge of municipal wastewater-treating anaerobic digesters | place: USA | collected 2014-12-22 ... | reverse complement strand
CCGATTTGCGCCGCGAACACCAGTAGCGTGCCGTCCGCGTTTTCCGACGGGCCGGAGTAGCACTTCATCCTCTCGGGCAACACGCCGACCGTATGCTCCTCCAGCGTCAGAACATTCACTGCGCGGAACTCGTTGCCCGTGTAGTAATACGCAACCGGCGCATGAAGGCTCATCGTGGCGTCATGTGCCATCCCGTCTTGAGTCAGCTGCGTGATCTCCCCGTTCGCCATGGCAATGCTGCAAAGCTGGGAACCTCCCCCCCGGTCTGACACGAAAATCACGTGAGAGCTGTCAGGAGTCCAGCTTATCTGATGAAAGTAGAAATGGCGGCTGGAAGAGGGGGGGTTGTTCGTCAGTCGGCGTACCTCGAAACCGGTGGTCCGGTCAGCCTCTGTTGACCATTCAGCGTTCCATCTCTGCCCCTTCGGCATCTGTTGCTCCTTCAGCGTGAAAACGGTCGGCGGGGGGACAAGATCGTCTGAAAAATACGGCCAACCGACACCGGCGGAACAGCCCCGGTTTTCGGGTCACCTGCGTTTCGCGGTCAGAACGAGATCCGGGGAGTTCAGGTGGTCATACGGTCTGCCATCCAGGCCTCCGAGCACGCGGAGTTCGCCAAAACCTGATTCCTCGGCCATCGCCGCCAGTTGCTCCGCGCGAACCACCCACAGTCGGGAAGTGAGCACCCGGTGCGTCCACTTTTCGGGCGTTTCCTCCAGAATGACGAGGTGGAAATCCAGAAGTGAAGGGGACAGAACGTCGTAGAACCGCCAGAACAGAACATTCCTCCCGTCACGTTTCCTCGGCAGAGGTGGAAGAAATCGCTCCGCTTCTCCTCCGCCGGCGGTGCGCGGAAGGTTGCGGCTGTGCACAACCAGTACTCCATCCGGTTTGAGCGCTCCCGCAAATGCGGCAAGTGCGGCGCGATGGGCCGCCTCTGATTCCGCGTGCGGCAGCGACGTTCCAAGGCACACCAGAGCGTCCGCCCACCCGTCCTTCGGGATATCCGCGAACCCGGCCACCCCCCAGTTCACCAGGCCCGCCCGGTCCCGCATGCGCGCCCGCTCAACCATCTCGCGGGACGCATCAAATGCCCGCACCGTACACCCTTTCTCCGCCCAGGCCAGAGCGTGGTGTCCCGTACCGCACGCCACGTCAACGATGCGCTGGCCCGGTACTCCCACGCCAAGCTTCTCCAGAAGCGGCATTTCGTTCCCGAGCCGCGAAGGCCAGTCCACAAACAGGTCGTACAGCGCGGAAAGCTCATCGTACATCGCAGTTTCTCCTTTCAGACGGGAGCGCGTACTTTTCAGTAGGTACCGACAGTGCGACTCCTGTCCACGTTCGCCAACCCGTGCCTTCCCGGAGGGAACTCCATGCCAGCCCCGAATTCGTCAGTGCACTACGACGCCCACAGCTTCATCATCAACGGAAAACGTGAGTTCCTCACTTCAGGTTCCATTCACTATTTCCGCGTTCCCCGCGCCCTCTGGCGGGATCGGCTGGAAAAGGCGAAGGCCGCGGGTCTGAACACCATCCAGACCTATGTCGCATGGAACTGGCACGAACCGCAGGAAGGGGCGTTCGATTTCGCCGGTGATCACGATTTCGAGCACTTCCTTCAACTCTGCGAGGAGTTCGGCCTCTTTGTGGTCGCGCGGCCCGGTCCGTACATCTGCGCCGAATGGGATTTCGGCGGATTCCCTGCGTGGTTGCTGACAAAACGCGGTCTCACCCTGAGGCACCACGACCCCGTCTACCTCCGGTACGTCGACCGCTGGTTCGAAAAGCTGATACCCGTAATCGCGCGCCATCAGGTCTCCCGCGGCGGCTGTGTCATCCTCGTCCAGATCGAGAACGAACTGGGCAACGTCGTACCCGAAAAGAAAGATGCCGATGCCTATATGTCCCACCTGCGCGATCTCGTGCGCAACCTCGGAATCGAAGTCCCGCTCATAACATGTGCCGGCTCCGCGGAAGGGGCAATCGAAGCCGTCAACAGCCATGAACCTGCCGACCAGTTCCCCGAATTCCGTTCCCGGCAACCGAACATGCCCATCCACTGCACCGAGTTCTGGACCGCATGGTATCTCACCTGGCATCGCGACCGCCGCTGGGTAAACCGCTCTCCGGAACACTTGGCCTACCACACCTGGCGGGTGCTGGCCGAAGGAGGTTCGGGGTACAACTACTACATGTGGTATGGCGGCACCAACTTCGCCTATACCACCATGTACCTCCAGACAACCAGTTACGACTACGATGCTCCGCTCAGCGAGGCCGGAGGAATCGGCAGGCGTGGCCGGTTGACCATTCCTGTCGCGCATTTCGCTCAGGCGTTCGCTCACATTCTCGCCGATTCAGACGCCTCGTGCCAGAAACTCCCCGGCGGCATCGAGGTCTGGAAACGCGCAAACACCTGTGGCACCTTGCTTTTCTACAAAAACCCGGCGGCTCGTACGGTAACGATGCAGGCGTATGCAGAAGAAGGCGTCCCGGGCGAACCGCTGAGCCTTCCTCCCGAAAGCGTCGCACCGGTGGTTGCGGGCGCAACGATCGCGCCCGATTCCGACCTGCGGCTCTTCACTGCCTCGCATCTGCACGGAATCTACCGGATCGGCGACTGCCGTGTCATAGTCCTTATGGGCGAAAAAAGCCGCGCCATTTCCTGCACCCTCTCCCGCGGGGCTTCGCGCCGGACCTTTGAACACACGATCTCCAGCGAAGAGCCGGCGATCGCGGGAGAGTGGACGGACGGAGAACGCGTTCGCGTCGTCGTTATCCCTGCTTCTTTCTGCGGGCGTGTCTGGTGTGCGGGTGACAGACTCGTGATTGGCGCGAGCTACGCCCGCACCGTGTCCGACGGCGTGGAAATACAGCACACCGCAGCAACCGTCTCCACTGGCGCGTGGACGGTCACCGAAAACGCGGTGACGCATGTTCCGTCCCGGGCTCCCCGTCTCCCCGCCCCTCCGGCGCTCAGTCCATGGGATAGTTGCATAGAGAATGCCCATCTCCCGTGTAAGAACCCGCGTTCGGAACCAAACGGGTGGGTGGGCAGTCTCCGGCCGGTTCCGCGAGACCTTGTCGGCGACCACGAAGGCTACGGGTGGTACCGTGCGGCCTTTCATTCGCGGGAAGCGCGGACCGCGCTCCTCCATGTCGAAGCAGTCAGTGATCGTGCCCTGGTGTTCGTCAACGGCGGACACGTGTGCACCTCAATCGAACCGGTCGAAGACCGGCGTTTCCAACCGAGCGTTACGGTTCCGGTGGAACTGAAAGCAGGGGAGAACGTGATCGCGATTCTCGTGGACAATCTCGGGCACGTGAAGGGGGACTGGCAGATTGGGGAGGTGGGCAAACGCGGCAGCCCCACCATGCGCGACGACCTCAAGGGCATCCTTGGCCGCGTCTGGGTGGATGCGGACGAAGTGCTAGAATGGGAAATGCACGCGAAGCTCCTGGGCGAACACGAAGAATGGTACCGCCCCGGTGCCAGCGCACCGTGGGGGTCGCAGCATCAACCCTCGCCCGTGTCCTGGTACCGCGCCTCGTTCACCATGGATACCCGTGTCAAACGGCCTCTCTGGGTGAGGGTCACGGGCCTCAACAAGGGGTGCATCTGGGTAAACGGCCACCACATCGGCCGCTACTGGAACATCAACGGCCACACCGATTACTACGTGCCGGAGTGCTGGCTGGCGGATTCAAACACGATCGTTCTGTTTGAGGAAACCGACGCAACGCCTGAAGCGGTCGCACTCGTGTGGGATGACGTGGCCACGCTGGTGGAGTCAACCGTCCTCGGCTGACGCTCCCGGCACCTGCGTTGCCCGTTGCGTCGGGCTACCGCGAACGCCGGCACCTTCTCTGGCGGGGCGCCGCCTTACACCGCGCCCCGCCCTTGTTCCCCCCGTTTACGCGAATGGATATTCCTCAAGACACGCCTGCGCGGAAACATCCGGGAGACGCATCATGATACTCGCTGCGATCCAGCTCGATACCGTTGCCATGGAGGTCAACGCGAACGTCCACAAGGCCCTTCACTGGACACAAACCGCGTTCGAAAACGGCGCGAAATACGTGTTTCTCCATGAGGGGCTGACTGCCGATTACGCTCCCGACCCTGTGAAGTACGGTCGCGCGCTGGAAAGCGTCGAAGTCTTCGGCTTCGCCATGCTCGCGAAGCGCTACGGCGGGTTTGTCGCGCTCGGGCTGAACGAGGTCTACAAAGGCGCCCCTTACATCTCATGCGTCTACCTTGACGGCAACGGCGTCATTGACGTGTACCGCAAAAGCTACCTCTGGTCCCTTCCCGACCGCGACGACTACATCGGCTACATCCACGGCTACCGGCAGGAACTCGGCATCCTCGGCCACGGAGACGGGCCCCGCAACATCCGTGTCGGGGACCTTCTCATCGGCTCCCTCATCTGCGCCGACGGAAACAATCCCAAAGCGTGGGAACCCTTCCGGAAGGAACCACCGGACATCGTCTTTTATCAGAACAACCGCGGAAACGTCGACGAAGCCCGCAACCCGGATTTCTGCCGCGAAATCAACCGCCCGATGGTCTGCACCAACCGCGTCGGCTTCTCCTACTACCATTTCCAGCTGGGCGGAACACGATTCATCCGGCGCGACGGCACAATCGCCGTCGCCGCAAACACCGAAGGCAAAGAGCAGGCAATATACGCCCGCTGGCAGGATCTCTGACACACCTGCAAACCGAAAGGCTGACCACATGACGCATCGTGAACGCTACGTTCAGGCCCTCACCTTCGGCAATCCGGACAAAATCCCCTTCAGCCCCGGAGGCCCGCGCGAAAAAACACTCAAACGCTGGCACGCCGAAGGCCTTCCCGAAAACGTCAACTACATGGATGCCCTCTACGACATTCTCGGCTTCCATCCAGAACCCGCCGAAAAACCGGCGCCGGGCCTCGGTGTTGATTTCCGGATGATACCCCAGTTCGAAGAAAAAGTACTCGAACACAAAAACGGGCATTATATCGTGCAGGACTGGATGGGCGCCATCACCGAAATCTCCGACGAATACGACTATACATACATCCGCGCCGCACGCGATTTCGTCACCCGCAAATGGCACCGTTTTCCCGTCCAGAACCGCCAGGATTTCGAGGAAAAAATCAAATGGCGGTACGATCCGAAGGCTCCCGGACGCTTCCCCCCGGATTTCGAGGAGCGATGCGAGAAAAACCGTGACCGCGACACCATCGCCGCCATCCACTTCAACGCGCCTTTCTGGCAGCTGCGCGAATGGTGCGGATTCGAAGGCCTCTGCACCCTCATGGTCGACGACCCGGAATTCGTGGAAGAAATGGCCGAATTCTGGACCAACTTCGTCCTCGAAACCATGCGCCCCATCTTGCAACGCGTCCGGCTGGACTCTGTCGGCATGTCAGAGGACATGGCCTACAAAAGCTTCAGCATGATCTCCCCCGCAATGGTCCGCCGCTTCCTCAAACCCGCATACGACGCATGGGTTCCAGAAATCCGGAAAAGCGGATGCCCCATCATCGACATGGACTCAGACGGCTTCATCGGAGAACTCATCCCGATCTGGATAGAGTCCGGAATTAACGTCTGCGACCCCATCGAAGTCGCCGCAGGCAACGACATCAACGAATTCCGCGCCCGCTTCGGCAACCGCATGGCGTACAAAGGCGGCATTGATAAACGCGCCATCGCCGCCGGAGGCGAGACAATGCGCGGCGAGCTCGAACGGGTGGTCCCACCCATGCTCAAAACCGGCGGCTTCATCCCCGGCTGCGATCACGGCGTTCCACACGACATCTCGTGGCCGAATTTCATCGAGTACGCGCGCCTCCTCGCGCAGATGACCGGTTGGCTTTAAATCCTGATTCCGTGTTCGTCTCGACGAAAGGAAGCTCACGGAAATGCCAGACGTTGCCCCGTCCCCCGTACGCGTGTCGTGCGACCGCGCAGACGCCATGTACCGCGTCGGCGAGACGGTTTCCTTCCTTGCTGAAAAAGCCGGCGAAAACCCCCCGGACGAAGTCACCGTAACCGTCACGTGGAATGGCGATGCCGTCGTTCATACAGAACAGGTGAAAATCGGCGCGTCGCCGCAGACGATTACGGTGCGCGCGGAACAACCGGGCTTCCTCCGGTGTCGCCTGCGCTGGGGCGGGTCGGACGAATCCTCCGAGCCACCTCAGGCCGCCGCCGCGGTTTCGCCCGAACGCATCCTCCCGTCCATGCCGGAGCCGGAGGATTTCGACGCATACTGGGCCCGGCAACTCGCCGCGCAGAAGGATCTGCCGCTCGACGCAACGGTGTCTCCACACACCGTGCACCCCGATGGCGCGATCCACAACGTTCGGGTACCCATGCCCGATGGGACCGCCATCTACGGATGGCTGCTCATTCCTCACGGCAACGGGCCTTTCCCGGCGATCGCGCGCTACCACGGTGCCGGCGTCTACGCCATCCCACCGGAAAACGGGCTCGACTGGACCGCACGCGGCATCATGGTGTTCAGTATCAACCCGCATCCCATCCCGAACGACCGCGACCGCGAATTCTACGTTGAACTCCGAAACGGTGGCCTTGCGGACTACCGCACCCGCGGCCGCGAAAACCCCGAACAAGTCTATTTCCGAACCATGTTCCTCCGCGCCGCCCGCGCGGTGGATTTCCTCGCCTCCCGGCCAGAGTGGGACGGCACCCACCTCATCGCGGAGGGGCACAGCCAGGGCGGAGGGCAGGCCATCGCCGCGGCCGCGTTGAACCGGAAGGTGAACGGCGTGGTCATCTCTTGCTGCACCCATTGCGATCACACCGGCCCCGCGGTCGGAAGGGTAGCCGGCTGGCCGAAAATCGTCAACGTCGAGAACGGCGTGCCCGACCCCGCGCACCTCGCGACTGCACGATACATAGACGCGGTGAATTTCGCGGCACGCATTTCATGCCCGACGTTCTGGAGCATGGCCTTTCTCGACGATCTCTGCCCGCCGGTCGGCAACTACGCCGCGCTGAACCGTCTGCGGTCTTCGAGCGTAACCATCCGGCACGACGTCTCCGTCGGCCACATTCACACCGACGAATGCAAAGCAGCAACGGTCCGGTGGGTGGAGGATTTCGTGCGGAGCTGACGTTGCCGGCATGTCCGGTGCGTGTCCGCCAACTCAACCAGAACAGCATCTCATCAGCCTTGGGAGGTAGGGATGGAACCGGTAAAATTCGCAGTGGTTGGCCTGGGCATGGGGCACAATCGCTCTCGGGTGATCGCGGGCACCGAAGGCGCGAAACTCGTGACCGTCGTGGATATCGACGAGGAACGCGCCCGTAATGTCGGCACGGAGCTGAATGTTCCGTGGACGCTTTCCCTCGACGAAGCCCTGAACAGGTTCCCCGAAATCGAATGCGTCGTCGTGATGACTCCGAGCGGACTTCACGCCGAGGTCGGGTGTCAGGCCGCCGAAGCCGGCAAGCACGTCATCACCACAAAGCCCATGGACGTCTCGGTCGAAGCCTGCAACCGTCTCATAAAGACGTGTGAGCGCAAAGGCGTCCACCTCATGGTGGATTTCCAGAGCCGCTACGTCGACAACAACGTCCGGCTGGCCCATGCCGTACAACACGGGTGGCTGGGGCGGCCTCTTCTCGCCGAGTTCCGTTTCAAATGGTGGCGCTCCCAGGCCTACTACGACGAACGCGGCGGCTGGCGCGGCACGTGGAAATTCGACGGGGGCGGCTCCGTCGCCAACCAGGGCGTGCACGGCCTGGATCTTTTGCTCTGGGTAATGGGAACACCCTCCGCCGTATACGCCGAGAGCGTCGTCATGAGCCACAAAATCGAGACGGAAGACCTCTCTCTGGTCATCTTCGATTTCCCCAACGGCGCCAAGGGCGCAATGACTACCACCACCACATTCCCCGATGCAAGCCCGTACTACAGCTTTGAGGTCCACGGCACCGAAGGCGGTGTGCTCCTCGACGACGCCCTCGGCGGCGTGGGACGCTACTTCCTCAAGGAAGGCGTGCAGGAACGCATGCAGGAGATAACCAGCCCCGTCAAAAACGTGGCGGAAGACGCCATACGCGTGATACGCCACGGAGCGCGACCGGTCATTGACGGCCGCGAGGGCCGGCGCACCGTCCACATGCTCGAAATGATCTACAAGTCCGCGCGCGAAGGACGGAAAATCCCGGTAACCCCCGTTACTGACTGACCTCGCAACCGGAGTGGCGCGGCCGTTCCGCGCCGCTCCGGCAGGTCCTTCCCGTGCCGCTTCCCGGACTCGATCCGGGGCCGCCAATCCCGGTTCCCGCGGCCCCCCGTCCGTGGAGGCCGCATTGCTTCGGCACGAGCATCCCCGCCCGGTTTCTTCTTGGCCGGGATGCGGCTTTTTGGTATCCTTCTTCACTCTGTGGCGAACCTCATTCCGCGTAAAGGCAATCTCCATGCGCGTGTCGCTCTTCATCACCTGCCTCGCCGACCTGTTCCACCCGGAAATAGGGCTTGCGATGGTGAGCATCCTGCGGAAACACGGAGTAGAACTGGTATTCCCCCGCGGGCAGACCTGTTGTGGCCAGCCCGCGTTCAACACCGGCAACTGGGCCGAGGCCCGCTCCGTCGCGGCCCGCATGCTGGATGTGTTCGAAGGGTCGGAATACGTGGTATCCCCTTCTGCGTCCTGCACCGCGATGATCCGCGAGGCATTTCCCCGCCTGTTCGTCAATGACGAAGCTCTCCTTGCCCGTTCCGAAGCACTTGCCTCCCGCTCTTACGAGTTCATCGAATTCCTCGGCAAAGTACTGAACATCAAATCAACGGACGCGAGGTTCGACGGCAGGCTGACCTACCATTACACCTGCCACCAGCGCGCTCTCGGCATGACCACCGAAGCGGAGGATCTGGTGAAATCCTTGCAGGGCGTGACGTACATTCCCCTCGATGGCAAAGAACGCTGTTGTGGCTTTGGAGGCGCGTTCTCCATCAAAATGCCGGACCTCTCAGGCCACCTGGCAAACGACAAAGCGGAACGAATCATTGAAACCGGCGCAGAGGCCGTCGTCGTGAACGACACGGGGTGCATCATGAACATCTCCGGGGCGCTGAAGCGGCGCGGGGTACCGGTAAAGGTCATCCACCTCGCCCGAATCCTTTCGGGGGAGGTGACCGCGCCATGAACCACGAAACCAGACCGCTGCCTCGGTGGGATTTCGGCGCCGCAACCCGCCAGTCCCTTCGCAATGAATCGCTGGCGAAAGCGCTCTTCCGCGCAACCGCGAAATTCGACGACGGCCGCAGGGCCTTGATGGCCGCATTGCCCGAAAGCGACCTGCTCCGCGAAAAAGCCCGCCAGATCAAAGACGACGTCCTCCAGCACCTCGATCGCTACCTCGCAGAGTTCGCCGACTCGGTGGAGAAAGCCGGCGGAGTCGTCCACTGGGCCAGAACCGCGGGCGATGCCAACGCCCTGGTCGCCTCTATCGCGCGCGAGCGCAACGTGAAGCGCATCGTGAAAGCCAAAACAATGGTGAGCGAAGAGACGCACCTGAACGAGGCGCTGGAGCGCGAAGGTTTCTGTGTGATGGAAACCGACCTCGGCGAATACATCCTCCAGGTCGCCGGGGATCGCCCCTCGCACATTGTCGTCCCGGCCGTGCATCGCACGAAGGAAGAAATCGCGGATCTTTTCAACTCCTCCTTCGGCGTGTCTCTGCCCCCGGAGCCGGCGGAAATCACAAAGTTCGCACGCGCCCGCCTGAGGGAGGAATTCGCGAACGCCGACATGGGCATCACCGGCGCCAACTTCGCCGCCGCTGACACCGGAACGGTCATTCAGGTTACCAACGAGGGCAACGGCCGCCTCTGCGCCACGTGGCCGCCCGTCCAGGTCGTATTCATGGGGATCGAGAAAATCATCCCCCGGCTGGAAGACCTCCCCGTCTTCCTCAAACTCCTTGCTCGCAGCGCCACCGGACAGCCCATGACCGTCTACACCAACCTCATCACAGGCCCTCGAAGGGAAGGCGAAGGTGACGGCCCGCGAGAACTCCACGTAATCCTGATCGACAACGGGCGCACCGCTGTGCTCGGCTCCGGGTACCGGCAGACCTTGAGGTGCATCCGGTGTGGCGCCTGCCTGAATACCTGCCCCGTTTACCGGAACGTGGGCGGCCATACGTACGGGAGTGTCTATCCCGGACCCATCGGGTCGGTGCTTTCACCACTGTACGAAGGACGAAGCCGCTTCAACAGCCTTCCCCACGCGTCATCCCTGTGCGGCGCCTGTTACCAGGCATGCCCGATGAAGATCAATATCCCGCACATGTTGACTGCCATGCGTGCCGAACAGGCAGAACACGGGGAAAACCACGTCCTCGAACGGCTCGGCATGCGCCTCTGGGCGCTTGCCATGCGCTCCCCGCTCCTTTATCGGTTCGGAGGCAAGGCCCTCCGCTGGGGAATGTTGCCGCTCTCAAGCGAGGGATGGGTATCTTCCCTGCCTTACCCGTTCTCCGGATGGACAAAGCGCCGCGATTTCCCGCTCCCCGCGAAAAAAAGCTTCCGTGGGAGCTTCAAAAAATGACCGCCGCTCCCCGATCCTGGAGGGGCACGCTTCGTCGTGCCCTGCTCACTTCATCGCGCTCCCTCCCCCGTGATTTCAGCATCACAAAATGAAACCGCTCCTCCTCCACTATTACGTGACCTACCGCTGCAACGCCCGGTGCTCATTCTGCACCATCTGGGACCCCGCAAAATGGGACCACCGCGCCACCCCTTCCTGGGACCAGATGACCTCCAACCTCACCGCCGCCCGGAAACTGGGCACTCGATTCGTGGATTTCACCGGCGGCGAACCCCTCCTCTATCACGACCTGCCCCGCGCGCTTCGCCTGGCGAAGGTGCTCGGATTCCGAACCAGCGTCACCACCAACTGCCTGCGTTACCCCGCCCGTGCAAAGGATCTCGCCGGCCAGGTAGACCTGCTCCACTTCTCGCTCGACGCCGCGGAAAAGGACACTCACGACCGCATCCGTGGCCTGCCGTGTTTCGACCGGGTGATGGAGAGCCTGGATGTCGCGCGTGCTCTCGGCGAGCATCCCGACATCCTTTTTACGGCAACGGAGGAGACGTTCGAACAGATCGCGCCGCTCGCCGCCATCGCGCAGGCGTACAATACCATGCTCATCGTGAATCCGGAGTTTCCGTGGGCGGGGAACAAAGGTGTCGGAGAACGGGAACTGGCCTACCTTGAACGGTTCGCCCGTGAGCGGAATGTCTACGTCAACCGGGCGTTTCACCGTCTCATTCGGGCTGGCGGCAATCAGCGGGCGCACCCCGTCTGTCACGCGGTGGAAGCCGTCATCGTCATCTCACCGGACGATCACCTGCTCCTTCCGTGCTTCCATCGGCAGAGAGAACGCATACCGATAAACGGCCAGTTGGAAAAGGTGCGGGCAGGTTCGCTCGTGAAGGCGTACAAACGCGAGGATGGCAGGCACGTGTACTGCCAGGGGTGCACGATCAACTGCTACATGGATCCATCGTTCCAGTACGCGTGCAACACCTACCTTTTCCTCAGTCTGGCGGCAAAGGCGAAATACGTGTGGAGCAAGTACCTCCTGTTGGGCTGACCCCCACCACATAGTCGTGGCGCGTCAACGCGCCCGTGCCACTTTTCCTCTCCCCTCCCCTCTAGTCCGTCTGCTCCGGTCCTCCCCGGGCGGCTTGTTCGCCCGTCCGACCCGTTCTCCCCCGAAACAGCCTCCTCACCTTCCGCCTCCGTACGCCTCCAGACCGTACTCCCTCCCGAAGCGGAAAAACTCCACGATGTTCTCCGTGGGAACTTCAGGGCCGACAGAACTGGAAGGCGCCAGAAACAACCTGCCACCACGCCGTGCTCCGATGTCAATGCACCGTTTGACATCCTTCCTTACATCCTCGACGCTTCCGTGAGGCAGCGTCGAGGTCACGCTGACACTTCCCCAGAGCACCAGTGGCACACCGTTCCAGTTCGTCATCCCCGCTAACGTTTCAAGACTCATTCCGTGGTCTTCTTCAAGTCCCTGAAAACCGTCTACTCCGCATCTGATAAGGTCATCTATGATCGGCATGATGTTGCCGTCTGAGTGCCACACCGAAATGATCCCCGCCTCTACAAGCGGTTCCATCGCGCGCGCAAGGTGCGGGAAGTAAATCTCCCGCAGAAGCCTGGGGCTGCACATCGGGCCGCTGCTGTAGCAGATGTCCTCCCCGAAATACAGGAGCGGCAGTAACCCGTTCTCCCGTATCGCCCGTGCCACCTCCACGTTCTGCAGCCGCCGCTGCTCCCCTTCCATCGCGAAAAATCGCTCAAACACCTCGGGCGCTTCCATCATCCCGGCAAAATAGTTCTCATATCCCAGATACGAACACCACATGAATGGCGGACATCCGCATACATGCCCGGGAATCCACACCATCGGCGCAATGTCGTCCCGCTCGTGAACCACCGAAAGGTACCCGTCATACGCCTTCTTCGCGTCAAATGTGCGCCGCACCTCGTCAATAGTGGGTTGCTTCCGAACCCACTCAATCACCGATTCAAGGGTGGGAAATCGGTCTTCAGCCCGTTCCTCCTGTTTCCCGAAGTTGGTGGGCCGCCCGTACTCACCCTGGGTCGCCTCGGTCTCCCGTTTCGGCAGCACAAACTGCACCAGCGCATCCGCGCCCGCGTTCTTGTACGCGGTCGTGGCGTGCGCATAAGGGTTCTTCCAGAACTCATCCCGCGTCACGTGGCTCATGGTGACAAGAAAGTCTTCCTGACACACCCAGCCGCCAATTACGGGAGGACGGTCTGTAGGTTCTCCGAGAAGGGCCGCGCGTACGCGTTCGTACTGGGTCATCGAATCCTCGCACGATATGAGGTGGCGAACCGTTTGCGGTAAGGAAATAAACGGAGAAAGGGGAGGGACGGGCAAACAGCCGGGTACGGCGCAAAAAACCGCAGTCAGTCCTCGGCGCGGATGCTCTATCTGAAAAGAGTGTCTTTCAGCCGCTCTGCCGATATCACCGGCGCCTGAGATTCCCCCCGGCAACTGAACCAGCAGACGTCACAATCCGTCGCCCCGATGGACTTCGGAGTCCACTCGGAAAAATGCACCTCCGCGTCAAATTCACTGCACCTCTTCACGTAGCCGCTCGGCGTTACGGTGACAAACCGGTCCCCGGCAACGCACCCGCCGATGCGTCCTGTGGCGAAAAACTCCGGCACGCGGGAAAGGTAGTACGACGACGACAGTATCGGCGCACCCTCTCTTTTGAGCCGCAGCAACTCACCGATAACCCGTTGCAGCTCCTTCATCTGCGCGTCACCGATGTTGTGTTCCTTGTTGCCGACCTTCACGTCGGCATACGCGCTGAACGCGATCCCGATCCCCCACTCCTCGCACTGACGCACCATCGCCACGATCTGGTCCAGATTGTCCGACTTGATTACCGTGTTCAACGCAAGGTTATCAATTCCTGCCTGAACAAGAAGCGGAATCGTCTCCTTCACCTTTTTCACCAGCCCCGGTATCCCCCGCGCCCTGTCGTGCCGCTCATCGAGAAAATCGAGACTAATCGAAAGCTGATCCAGCCCCGCGTCCCAGAGCGCCAGCCCCCGTTCTGGCGTCAGCATCGCCGCGTGGGTGATCAGGCCGAGGTACACCGCCGGCGATTGCTTCTTTATCCCGGTGATCACCGCCTGCAGGTCCCGCCGGAGCAACGGCTCCCCGCCGGTAAGCATCACCACCGTCGGTTTCAACTTGGCGATTACCGGAGCGTAGTCCCCGAGCCGCTCCTCCGACTCAGTCTTCCAGTAATCACAGAAATCGCACCGCGCGTTGCACTTCTTCGTCACTTCCAGATTGACAAGCGTCGGATACCCCGCAAGCCGCCGGAACGGGTACCGGGAGGCAGTGAAAAACTTGTTCGCCAGCGTATATTTCCTCGGAAGCGGCATAAAGTCCTCGTGTATATCGGTCGGCACCGGCGCCCGTCAGAAGGCGCTCGCCCCAACTGTCCGCGCGCCTGTCATTTCCGCCTGTTCCGGCTCAACGGCGGGCGCAAGGCGATCCTTCCCCGCCACCCCCGGCGGAATCGGCTTTCCCATCCAGTGCAGGATCGTAGGAAACACGTCCACCGTCCGCAACGGCACATCCGGGAGAGGCGCCGTCGAAAACCACGGCACCACCATGTGATCGGCGTGAAGCGCCCCGTGACCGGAAAAATGCTCCGGATTCTCGTGCTTGTCGCGCAGATCGAACCCGACTTCCGCGCTCACGACGATGTCCCCTGTCCGCGGCGAGTGGAAAAGCTGCTCCAGCTGCACCGGCCCGTCCGGGTACCGCGTCGCCAGCGTCTCCTCAAGCAGATCATCCGAATTCCACACCCCCTCGAGGCCGCGATACCCGAACGGGTCGCCGCCCTGTGTCGAGTACTGGAAATGCCCCTCCCCGAGCGGCGTCACCACGCCCGTGCCCGACCGCGAGCGCACCACCACCGCGCCGTCGCTCCGCTTCGTGGCGATAATCCCGATCTCACGCCGCTCCAGCAGCGCCCCCAACAGCGCCCCGAAATCCCGCACAACTTCCTCGTCCGGCACAGGTCCAGCCGTCCAGGTCCCCCCCCGCCGCAGGTGGATATGCGCCATACCGTTGCCCGACACCATCACCGCCGAATCAAACGAACGATTCCAGATGCGCGGGTAGTAGAACGGCCTGAACCCCCGCTCCGCCATCCACTCCGGCAACCCCAGATGCGTATGAACCGCCGAGTGCCCGTGGTCGGCCACCATCACCACCAGCGTATCCTCGCGCCAGCGTCTCCGTTCCAGCTCCCGGAAAAGCTCCCCGATCGTCTGATCCAGCCGCCGGTATGCCGCAATCGCCCGCTCCGACCGGCAGTGCGAAAGGTGCGAATAGTTGTCCACATCCGGAATCAGGCAGAACACGAATTCCGGATCCATCTCCAGCGACGCGAGCAACCGCGCACGCGCACGCACGCCAACCACGTCCCAGCGGTCCGTCCAGTGCGCGAACAACCACCACCACGCCCGCGAGAGGCCAGTCATGTTCCCCCGGAACGGAACACCCCGGTTCACCGAACTGAAGATGCTCGCCGAATCAGGCAGAATATCGAAAAGCGTCGGCACGTCCCGCCGGAAATCCGCATTCATCCGGAAGCTCTCGATGCCAACGTAGCTCCGGAACGGCGGATCACCGCTCCTCTCGGCCCACGCTTGGCGGTCAAACCAGCGGATACCCGGCATGTTCAAATCGCCCGGATACAATCCCGTCAAAAACGGAAGAAACGCCGGACCCGTCGTCGAAGGAAACACGCTCACCGCCGGGCGGCGCATCGCCGGCTCCGGGAACGCCTCCGCAATCGCCGGAAGTTCTCCCGCCGCGATCAACTCCCCGAGCACGTCCGGGCGCGTCCCGTCCGCGATGATCAATATCGTTCGTCTGCGTTGCATTCTTACGGGTTCTTTCTGCGCGGCGCTTGCGCGCCAGAAGGCCGATCAGCGGGAAATCGGGACCGCCACCGCCAACCCGATCGCCGGAGCTCCGCGCCGATCCGGGAAGGCACTCGTTATCCGGGGCTGCAAAGCGGCGTTTCTGAGTCTGCACTCGCGCGCGGCAAACAACGCCTCAACAACGTGTACGGCGCCGATAAAGAAAACAACCCCGGAAATCGTGGCGTCGTTCCTCCGAAGCGCCTCAAACAAAATCACATCCGTAATCACGGCCTGAATCCCCTCCGCCCGGTCGCCAAGGTAGAACTGCCCTCCCCCCGGCACCACCAAACCGAGCGCAAACGCGGTCCGCGCGCTGCACGGACGAGTACGGCTGGAATCCGCGTTCGGTTCCGCGTGCGGAACCCCGCACGCCGCAAACACCGCCACAACGGCAACCAGCATGCGCGCTCCAAAGGTCATCCCCGGCTCCGGAAAGGCTTCAGTCCGGTCACTCGTTCACGAGAGGAAAAAGTAAGAAGGAACCATGAAGAGGCGCTATACCGACAATGAAGATTCGTTCATGTTCCACCACCTCTGCGGCCCCGGCTCGCCGACAGCACGCCGTTCGTCCTACCCGACCCGCTTCTGGAATCGTGCCACCGCAAGCCCCAGTATCCCGAACGCGAACACGGCCAGCGCCACCACCCGCGGCCACAACACCTCCATCCCCACACCCTTCAGGAATATCCCCCGCACAATGACGAGGAAATACCGCAGCGGCATCAGATACGTGATCGGCTGGATCGGCTTCGGCATGTTCTCAATCGGAAACACGAAGCCGGAGAGCAGAATCATCGGCAGCGCGATGAAAAAGATGATGATCATCATCGCCTGTTGCTGCGTCCGCGATACGGTGGATACGAACAGCCCCATCCCCTGAGTCGTGATGACGAAAAGGAACGTCAGCGCCAGCAGAAGCACCCCGCTCCCCTTTAACGGCACCCGGAACCACAGCGTCGCTACCGACAGCACCAGCAGAACCTCCACCATGCCGACAATTGCGAACGGGATCAATTTCCCCGCGATCAACTCCAGCGAACGGATAGGCGTCACGATGATCTGTTCAATCGTCCCGTTCTCCTTCTCCCGAACTATCGCCATGGATGTCGCCGCCGTCGCAATAATCAGAAGTACAAGCGCCAGCACCCCCGGGAGCATGAAATTCCGGCTCTTCAACTCCGGATTGTACCAGACCCGGGTAGCCAGTTGAACCTCCGGGCGCTCGCCGGAAATGCCGCGCTTCGTCAGGCGGTCAAGCAGTATGAACTGCACGTGCTGGCCGACCGCACCCGAAAGCTGGCTCAGCGCAAGCCCCGCGTTCGTCCGCGTTCCATCCACCAGCACCTGCACCGTCGCGGCCTCTCCCCGGATAACCCTTCGTCCGTAGTCCCGCGGGATGACAAGCGCGAGATCCGCCCTGTTGCGATCGAGATACGCATCCAGTTCCTGCGGCGCGTCCACGAAATACCGCAGGCGGAAATCCCCGCTGGCGCTCACCGCCTCCAGAAGGCTCCTGCTGGAGGCCGACCTGTCCATGTCGCACACCGCAACCGGAACCTCCCGCAGATCCGTCGTCGCAGCGTACCCGAGGATGAAAAGCTGGAATACCGGCGCCACAAGGAGGATCCCCAGCAGCCGCCGGTCCCGCCTCAGTTGCGCAAATTCCTTCCTGACGATTTCCAGGATGCGTCTCATGCCTCGCTCCGGTGCCGGGTGCGAACCACCGCGATTCCCAGAATGAACACGGCGAACGCAATCAGATACCCCAGTTCGGCAAGCCACGCCTGCGGCCCCGTTCCCTTGAGCAGGATACTTCGCATGATCACCAGAAAATGCCGCGGCGGCACAATCGCCGAAGCCCACTGAAGCGCCCGGGGCATGCTCGCGATCGGAAACACCATTCCGGAAAGCAACAACGCCGGAAGGAGCGTGATGATCAGGCTGATCTGCAACGCAAGCTGTTGCGTGTCCACAAGCGTCGAAACCCAGAGCCCCAGACCCAGCGCGCCCAGCAAAAACACGAACGTCGTCACGAACAGCCACGCGATGCTCCCCCGCAACGGCATCTCGAACAGCACCATCCCCGCGGCGACGACGAGACCGCTTGTCAGAAGCGATACGGCGAGATAGGGAATCGTCTTCCCCAGAATGAACTCCCCCGATCCGAGAGGACTTACCACCACCTGCTCTATCGTCCCCCTTTCCTTCTCTCGAACCACCGAAAGGGAAGTCGCCACCGTCCCCGCAAGCATCAGGAGGTAGCCAATCAATCCGGGCACCAGCAGCTGCGAGCTCTTCAGTTCCGCGTTGTACCACACGCGTGGCTCGATCACCACCGGCACCGCCGGTTGCGTAATCCCCCTCGCAAGGGTGAACTCCTGCAACTGCGCGGCAGAAAATTCCCGCGCTTTGGCCGTGAAATACGCGAGCGCAATGCTTGCGGTGTTCGCGTTCGAACCGTCAATCAGCACCTGAGCAGTCGCGGTTCGCCCGTCCCGCAGCGCCTTCCCGAAATCCGGCGGAAAAACCAGCACCGCCAGTGCGTCGCCCCTGTCCAGCCAACGGGTGGCTTCTGCCTCCCGGTCAATCGTCCCGGCGAAATCGAAGTACTCCGACTGGAAAAGTCCCTCCGTGAATTGCCTGCTGAACGCGCCTTTGTCGTGGTTCAGAACAACCACGCGTATGTGCTTCACGTCAAACGTCAGGGCATACCCGTACAGCGCCAGAAGAAGTGCGGGAACCAGAAGCAGCACCGAAAGACTGATCATGTCCCGCCGCATCTGACGGAATTCCTTCACAATAACGCCGTACAGCCGCCACAGCCGCGCCCGGTTCATCTTCCGCGCACCTCCGCCGCCGGAGCTCCCGCGTCCGCCTGTTCGATAAGCGCGATAAACACATCCTCCAGCGAGGGCGGCACCTCCGAAATCCCGTCAATCCCGCTTCCCGCCTCACCCAGCCGCGAAATGATCGCCGCCGAGGTTTCCTTCGGCGTGTCAGTAATCACGTGCACCGAAGCCCCGAACAATGCCACCCGCCGCACGCCGTCCACCTCCCGCAGAAGCTCCACCGCGTTGTTCGCATCCCTGCACCGCACGGAAAGAATCGTTCCCAGGATCGCCGTGTGTCTCAGTTCATCCGGCGTGCCCAGCGCGATAACGCGGCCGCGGTAAATCAGCACCAGACGGTCACAATGTTCCGCTTCATCAAGAAAGTGGGTCGTCACGAACACCGTCGTTCCGTGCCCCGCAAGCTCGTAAATCAGGTCCCAGAACCGGCGGCGGGAAATCGGGTCCACCCCCGACGTCGGCTCGTCCAGAAACAGAATCGGCGGCTCGTGCAGTATCGCGCATCCCAGCGCAAGACGCTGCTTCCACCCCCCTGCAAGCTCTCGCGTCAGGTGGTCCTCCCGGCCCCTCAGACCGGCCATTTCCACCGCCCACGCCCCCCGCTCCCGCAACTGCTGCGAGGAAAGCCCGTAAATCCCTCCATAAAAACGGATGTTCTCCGCGACCGTCAGGTCCGGGTAGAGCGAAAACCGCTGCGACATGTAGCCGATGTGCTCCTTCACCCGGTCAGGCTCGCGTGCAACGTCGAACCCGCCCACCAGTGCCGTCCCCGAAGTGGGCGCAAGAATCCCGCAGAGCATCCGGATCGTCGTGGACTTTCCCGCCCCGTTCGGACCCAGAAATCCGAATATCTCGCCCCTGTTCACCCGCAGCGTCACCCGGTCAACCGCGACAAATTGCCCGAATTTCCGCGTGAGATCGCGCGTTTCAATGATCGGCGCGGACACTTCAGCCATCCTGGCTCCCGCCTTCAGTCCTGTGTCCGCTCGTCGCCGACCGCGTACGCGAGGTTGGCCGCCGCCGTCCTCTGGTCCGTCCGCGCCTGTACCAGATCAAGCCGCGCCCGTTCCAGCAGAATCTGCGCATCCAGTACCTCTGTGTTCGTCGCCGTCCCGGCGGAATATCGTGCCCGCATGCTCCGGTGATATGCCTCCGCGCTTCGCACCCCTTCCTCGGCAACTGCCACCCGGCGGTTCCCCTCCACCGCCGCAAGACGCGCCTGCACCACCTGTAACGTGATGGCGTCCCGCAACTGGTTCAATCGTTCGTCCACCTGCCGCTCTTCGGCGCGCGCCCGCGCCGCCTGCTGCCCCACCATCCCCCAGTCCCAGGCCGTCCACGTCACGCCCATCCCGGCACTCCACGTGGCGTGCCAGGCATCCCGGGTCGGAAAGTAGCGCTGATTGGGGTTTGAAACTTCGTAATTCGTCTGAAACATCACGGAAGGGAGTTTTCCCCCCTCAACAGCGGCGGTCCCGCGCTCCATCGCCCGCTTCCGGAACGCCAGAGCACGAAGCTCGGGCCGATTCGCAAGCGCCGCCGATACCAGAGCGTCCTGGTCCGGAACAGACGGTACAACCACCGACGGCGAGTCAACCAGCGCAATTTCCGTGCTCACCGGAACCGAAAGCAGATTACACAGCGTGGCTCGCACCAGCTCGGACGCATTCTCCGCCTGTATCTGCCGGAGTCTCGCCTCCGACAGACGCACTTCAACCGCCAGTATGTCGTCCGCCGTCGCCATCCCGGCTGCGCGCAAACGGCGCACATCCTCAAGATGGGCCTCCGCAAGCTTCACCGATTCCGAAATCACCCGCTCCGCCGCCCGCGCCGAATACAACCGCCAGTACACCTGCTCCACCCGGTTCCCCACCTCAAGCTGGCTCGCCGCATATTCCTCTCCGGCTGCCCTTGCCGCATATTCAGCCGCCTTCTCCCGGTTCTCCAGACGAAAACCGGTGAACAGCGGCACCTGCGCCGTCGCCGTCAGGTTGTACGAATCCAAAAGGGAAGGCCCGAGAGAAACCTGCGTCGAAGGCGTGGTGATGCTGGTTCCCGGACCCGTCGGGATCGTCAACGACGGCGTCGTGATCACCGGGTCCGGCACATCGCTGAGTCGCGCGTACCGCGCGCTGAGCGACACACCCGGCAACCGCGCGGCCCGCGCCTCGTTCCTCTGCGCCGTTGCCGAAACAACCGATTGGGCGGACGCTCTGATGCCGGCGTTCTGGGTCATCGCAAGCTCACGCGCCCGCGCAACCGTCAGGCTGAGCCCGTTTCCCGCCGCCCCCGGCTGAGCAGAACCCGAACTCCAGAACAACAACCCGCTCCCGATAACCGCGAGGTTTGCGCCGTACCACCCTGTCCTTCTCATGCCGCGGTGCCTCCTTCGGAGCCAACGCCCAGCCCTTCCGAATGCCGTATCTCCGATATAAATGCGTCCTCAAGCGACGGGGGAATTTCACGGATGGACGCCACGTGGAAATGCATCTCTTCCAGCGCCTCCCGAAGCCGTTGCGTACCCGCAGCCACATCCTCCACCGGAACATGGATGCGTGAACCGAACATTTGCGCTTCCTCCCATTCCGGCGCCTGTTTTATCGCGCGGTACGCCGCCCGGGCGTCCTCGCATACAACCTCCAGCAGCCGCTTGCCAAACGCCTCCACAATAGCCGCCGGCGTGTCCCTTCTGATAATCCTGCCCTCGTGCATCAGCGCCACCGTATGGCACCGTTCCGCCTCGTCCAGATACGGCGTCGCCAGCACAATCGTGATCCCCTCCCGCAGAAGGTCCGAGAGAATGATCCAGAAATCTCTCCGGGATACCGGATCCACCCCCGTCGTCGGCTCATCGAGAAAAATCAGGGCTGGCGCATGAATCAGCGTGCACGCCAGCGCCAGTTTCTGCTTCATTCCTCCCGAAAGATTTCCCGCAAGACGCCGTCTGAACGGCGCCAGGCGCGTGAACGCGAGAAGCTCCTCCCGCCGCTTCTGAAATCGCCGAACCCCGTGAATCTGCGCGAAAAACTCGATGTTTTCGTCAACCGTCAGATCCCCGTAGAGACTGAACACCTGCGAGAGATACCCGATACTCCGCTTCACTGCGTCCCGTTCGCGAACGAGATCATGCCCCAGAACCGTCGCCGTTCCCGAGGTCGGTTTCAGAACACCCGTCAGCATCCGGATCGTCGTCGTCTTGCCGGCTCCGTCAGGGCCCACCAGCGCAAGCATTTCGCCCCGGCCAACGGAAAAACTCACGCCGTTCACCGCGTGCGTGGTACCGAAAAACCGCGTCAGTTCACGGGTTTCAAGCGCCGGTACGGGCGTGGTTCCTCCGGCCCGCTCAACATCTTCCGTCATTGCGGCTCACCGGTGCCGTCGCCGGCTCGGAATACCGCGTCCGCCGGCAGTCCCGGTTTGAAGAATCCGTCCGGATTCTGAAGCGAAATCTTCACGGCGAACACAAGCTTCACCCGGTCTTCCTTCGTCTGCACGTTCTTCGGAGTGAACTCCGCCTTCGGGGATATCCACGATACGGTACCGCGGCGCGGGTGATCAGGCTCGCCGTCCAGCGTCACCTCCGCGGTGCCGCCCAGCCGCACCTTTGCCAGCTCAACTTCCGTCAGATACACCTTCAGCCAGACCGGGTCCAGTTCCGACA